>ENA-ORRL01000234-ORRL01000234.1-human-gut-metagenome-genome-assembly--contig:-NODE-234-length-67228-cov-27.564513_pt1 | contig 67228 bp, 59 predicted proteins | sample MGYA00242175_ERZ509134 | MGnify/ENA primary metagenome ERZ509134 (study PRJEB26280, sample SAMEA2338660) | human gut metagenome | biome: human gut; feature: human-associated habitat; material: faeces... | reverse complement strand
GAAATCCGGTTGTGGTACGCTCCGGAGCGTCAGCTTGTCCACCGTCCGGAAAACCAGTGCCGGAAAACCCACACATGGAAAATCCCGTTATGGTCAAAGCTCATCTCTCTGCCGCACTTTCAGCAGTTCCCAGATCTCGGCTTGCCGCGCTTTCAGTTCGGCAACGTCGCCTTCATAGCAGCGCCCGATGCTGTTGGTGCGACGGCAGATCTGGTTGATATTTGAGGCGGCACGGCTGACGGCGGCAGCTAACTTTTTCTGCTCTGTGTAATCGACCTTGATGATGTACCCGTCAATCAGCATTTTCCGGGCGTATGCGCCGAAATTGCGGGTACCAAGTTGATTCATCTTGTGGCGAACTACGCTCAATTCCTGCTCATTCAGGCAGATTTCTTTGCGGATGGGGCGCGTGCGATCTGGCATGAGAATCATCCCTTCAGGTGCAGCCCGAAGGCACCGTTTTCTTCCAGAATTTCCAGATAGCCGTTGCCGGTGAGTTCAGCAAAAACCGGAGCGACTTTTTCGGGCGGAAGGCCCAGAACATCTGCAAGTTCCTGCGCACTCAGACCGCCGTCCTCGAAGGTGTACAAGAGCGCGCCGGTGAGCTTGGCTTCTGCGGATAGGTTCGTATCCAGCAGGAGGCGGGTGGGTACAGCGGTCATGTGGGTACGGTTGTGGTAAGTGATCATAATGTTTCTCCTTTCAATTTTGAAAAACTTTGTTTGAAGGGCGGCTTGGAAGCGAAGCTGTTTGCCTTTCACTTTACAACGGACATTTTTCAAGAGAAAAACAGGGGTCGAGAGAAAATTATTTTCCCCTTCTATATAACCAACGGACAAAATAAATCAGAGTGTCACGATTTTGTCTCACGGACGTTTTCCTCTCTACCTTTTAACGGACATTTTTCCCAAAAAACTTGGCACTCTCTTTCAAAAAACTTCTCTTGCCCCTGATCCCCCCTCTACTTAGCTAAGTGAATCAGAGGCCGGTTTTGTCCCAGATTTCTCGAAAAAGTTTCGGAGGCGGCGAAACAATCTCTGTGCATTGCTTCAAATTGCCCTTTCTACTTTCCAACGGACAAAATGATGCGGTCTGTCACGGTTTTGTCATAACGAGGGCAAAAAAGAAGCGCCTGCCACTACGACAAGCGCTTTGTTTTTGCATCAGTTATTCGAGCAAATCCTCTATATCCCTTTGATCGTATTCAGTTTTCTGCATCAGCCGACAGACACCATCTGCCTCGTCCCGCTGCTGCAAAAGCTGGGCGAACGCCCGATAGAGTGCGGCCTGCCGTCGCTCGATCACGCCGCGATTCTGCTGCATGGCATCCGCTGCCTTGCGGATGGACAGCCCCTCGGAAAAGCGTTTCCGGAAGAGATCGGCGTAGTCGTTGAGCACCGTTTTGAGGGACTGCTGAGCAAACGCGAGATCCTCACACATGGCCTGATATGTCTCGCGGTTGGAGATGCCGATGTACTGCTTCCGCTCCCGGATGAGCTTGTATCGCCGCAGATCCATCCGGTAGTTTTCGCAGATATCCTTGGCGTATTCATAGTAGGTTCTGCTGCAACGGATGGCGCGCTCCGCGTACTCGTCATCAACGTAAGTGAAGGGCTTGCTCTTGGGCTCCGGAAAGCCGTCCTCATACACTTCGCGGACGGTGCCTTCGTCAATCTCGCGCCGGGTCTGACGGACGTATTTATCCCGCAGCACGCCATCGACTTCGACCTGCTCGCAGAAGGAGGTGTACCGGATGAGGTAGTAATGCTCGTTGTCTTCTTTGGCAAAGCTGGCGTCCTTGCAGACCACGATGGACTCGCCGGTGTCGATGTCCTTGAGCACCCGGACAACGAAGATGGGCTTTTCGTCGTACCGCGTGTAAAACCCGGCAAATACCCGTTTGAGCGCCATGAATAAGCCCTCCTTCCGCTGATTTTCTTACAGTATAGCACAGATTTCGGCGGAGAGAAAGAGCGGCGTTGGGACGGAGAAAACTGGGATTTGAGAGAACAGCAAGCGCAGCCGCTGTCCGGACACACGGCAATTTTGGGAGTATCCCAAGCCCTTGATTTTTGAACTGCCATTATGATAAAGGATAAAACCAAGTGTTTTTTACCAAAGGAAGATTTATATGCCCACGAATAAACTGCCAATTTAGTGATGCGCGTTTTCGTACTACAAAACGCCCCGCGGCTATCATCCCCGCAGCCTGAACTCCAACAATGGTCGGAACGTGACCTCTTCACTTTCTTTCCTGAATATGCCGATCTTGCAATGCGGCAGCGAGATCCGATCTGCTGTGCTGCTGGTGCATGGCGGAAAGGCACACTCTCGCTATTTCAGCGAAACGGCGTACAACAAGTTGACCGGGGACAACAAGCAACTGCTCATTATCCCCGGCGCAAACCACGCCGATCTCTACGATCAGGTGGACGTCATTCCGTTTGAAAGGCTGAAAGCGTTTTTTGAGGAATATCTGAAATAAGACACCTTGTGTTGCTGCTTGTTGGTGGGCATGACATTTTTGCTGGTGGCTTTGCGGATACCGCCCAGTCGGCTTCAACGATCTTTTCTTCTAATCCATGAAATTCGTATATACCGTTTTTTCGTGTTCCGGCTTCCCGATGCCCGCGTCGTTCGCCGCTGTCTGCGCTTTCAGGAGATACGCCATATTTTGTGCAAGCGTGCTCATGGTCTGCATTCCTTCCAGGTCTCTCTTTGCATCCTCCGCCGTATAGCCATGCACCTGATTCCAATATTGTGAACTCACCACATATATATCGTTATAAAAGCGCCTACTTGAATGCTTACAGACTGTTCTTCAAAATCTCCAACACCTCATCATGATCTAACACCTTATATCCACCCTCCATGATAAGTGTTCCGTTTGCGATACCCTGCAACATTTCTTCTGTTGCTCCCAACTCATGGAGATTCATTGTAAGTCCCAGTTCTTTCATCCAAGCTTCCATACAGGAAAGCCCTTCTCTGGCAACCTGTTCATCAGCTTTTCCAGCAGGATCGACCCCCCACACATTCACAGCAAAACGGCAAAACTTGCTAAGACCATAAGGCATAATATACCGATAGTAAGGAAGTGACACCGCAGAAAGCGTCATTCCGTGAGTTGCATCCGTATATGCTCCTACCGCCTGACCAAGCATATGAACCATCCAGTCGGTACTTTTTCCTCTGGAAACAAGCGTATTCAGCGCCCAGGTTGCAGCCCACATGATATTCGACCTTGCCTCATAATCCTCCGGATTCTGAATGGCAATTCTCGAACTGTGAATTACCGATTTCATCAGTGCCTCGCTGATATAATCGCTGGTATTGTCGTCCTCCCCAGAGAAATACTGCTCACAGATATGATTGAAAATATCATAAATGCCGGCCACCATCTGCTGTTTCGGCAATGAAAAAGTGAATTTCGGGTTCAGGATTGCAAATTTCGGCATCACAGCATCTCCAAACACATGACCGATTTTCAGCTTTTGATCGTGATTGGTGATGACCGCACCTCCATTCATTTCGCTTCCTGTTCCCACCATAGTCAATACACAGCCAACAGGGACAATCTCACAATCCGGCTCCTCAAAGCGGATATAATATTTCTCCCATGGATCTTCGTCACAGTGAACAGACACGGAAACCGCTTTTGCATAGTCGCAGCAAGAGCCGCCGCCTACAGCCAGCAGAAAGTCCACATGATTCTCTCTGGCAATCTGAACACCCTCCCGCAGTTTCTCCACGGTAGGATTTGGCATCACTCCTCCATCCTCAACGATTACTTTTCCGTTATCTTTCAGTAATCTCATAACCTGATTGTAAATACCATTTTTCTTGATAGAACCACCGCCATAAATCAACTGAACGGTTTTTCCATATTTGGGAAGCTCCTCGTTCAAAGAGCAAAGAGACTCCTCTCCAAAGTAAAGTTTTGTCGGATTTGAATACGAAAAATTTCCTAACATAATGTTTTCCTCCTTAGTCCTGATAGATTTCCTTCGCCATGCGGAATGCTGCCCATGCTTTCGGCCAGCCGGCATAAAAGGCAGCGTGCGTCAAAATTTCTGCCATTTCTTCTTTTGTAACACCGTTCTTTTTTGCCTCTCCTATATGAAAGGCAAGAGAACTGTCCAGAACACCGCTTGCCATAAGTGCTGTTACTGTGACAATGCTTCTGTCTCGTGCAGGCAGCTCATCTTCTCGTGACCACACTTCCCCAAACAGCACGTCATCATTCAGTTCCGCAAATTTTAGTGCAAAATCACCCAGGGCATCTCTGCCCGCTGTTACCTTTTTCATGATCTGTCTCCTTATTTTAGCTTACTGTATTCTTCTTCCTTCACCGGTTCCAACCACTCATTAGAACTTCCTTCTGCCGGGACCTCCACCGCCAAATGAGAAAACCAGCTATCAGGAGCAGCTCCATGCCAATGCTTTACTTCCGGCGGGATATTGATGACATCACCGGGTTTCATCTCCTGAGCCGTTTTTCCCCACTCCTGATAATATCCACGTCCGGCAGTACAGAGCAAAATCTGTCCGCCTTTGTGATGAATATGCCAGTTATTCCGGCATCCTGGCTCAAAAGTTACATTTGCAATTCCAACTCTTTCCGTTGTCAGCATGGACAGGTAACTCTGTCCAGCAAAATATTGTGCATACGCATCATTTTTCTCACCCAATGGGAAGATCTGTTTAAAATCTTTTTCTGTCATGATTGATTCTCCCTTCAAGAATTAAAATAGCCTAAAATCTCTTGCATCCTTGCAACCTGATCCACATGGAACGGGCAGCGTTTGTTACAATGCCCACATCCAACTCACAGACTTTTTACCCATGCTTTCAATTCTTTCTGAGACAACAAGCCATTCAGCATTTTTCCTTTCATCAGGATAGCGCCAGGACAGCTCGGTGCAAGTTTTTCATTTATGTTTCCCATGCCGCTGCCGCCAGAAGTAGCAAAAGGAACGATGGTTTTACCTGAGAAATCATAACTCTCCAAAAAAGTATTAATAATCGTTGGGGCAACATACCACCAGATAGGGAACCCGACAAACACCAGATCATACTGATCCATACCTTCCAGTTTCCCGGTAATTTCAGGGCGGAATATCGGATCGTTCATCTCCACACTGCTGCGACTTTTTTTATTTGTCCAGTCCAGATCGGCACTGCTGTACGGTACCTTTGGCTTAATCTCATACAGGTCTGCGCCTGCCGCTTCCGAAAGTTTCCGCGCTGCCTTTGCAGTCACGCCGCTTGCTGAAAAATAGGCCACCAAAATTTTCTTGCTCATAGTAATTTCCTCCGTTAATTATGTTATTGAACTTATTATAAATGAATCTATATCACCTGAAATGTTTTCCATTTTCCGGACTTCTGCCTCCGGAAGAAAATGACCGCCCGAATGCTCCAGTCACAAACCATTGCAATGGCAATCCCAATCACACCCATTTTCAAAACAATTCCCAAGAGCCATGATAAAAGCAGACGCACCGCTATCGTGGAGATAACCGAAACATACATAGTAAATTTCACATCACCCGCTGCCCGCAGCCCATTACTAAGCGTACCGGAAAAGGGATATGCTGCTGTATTAAACACGTTATGGATTAAAACCAGCCAGATTACAAGCCGTTTGGTCTCCGGCTGCAAAGCATAAAATTTCATAAAGAATGGAGTCAGAAGAAAAATCAAAAGATTCCATGCCGATGAAATCAGCAATGTGATTCTTGTCAATCTCTTAAAATAATGCTCCGCAGCATCTGCATCCCCATTTCCCATACACTGTCCAATGACCGTTATAAATACGGGACCCATAGCGACTCCCGCCAGCGCAGCCAATGACCAGATACTTTGTGCAACACCATTTGCAGCAATCTGATATGTTCCAAAAAGTGCAACGATACCGCTTAATGCTACTTTGACTAACTGGAACACACCGTTTTCCATCCCATTTGGAATAGCGATTTTTAGAATTTGTTTCATGAAATCCACATTCCACCGGAAAATCCACTTGCAGCGATAGAACACTTCATTTTTTCTCTGAAAACAAAGTACTGTAATCATCACGGCTGAAAATGTCCGAGCGATCAGTGAAGGGTGTGCAACACCTGCAACACCTGCACGCAAAACAAATACACCAATGAAATTTCCAATAACATTGATGATATTGGAAATTACCGACAAATACATGGTCACACTGGTTTTTCCAATACTGCGAAAAAGGGCAGCGCCAGCATTGTAAACCGCCAATGCCGGATAGGAATATGCAGAAATCCTAAGGTATGTAATACAAGAGTGCATCACAGAATCTTCCACTTTACCGAACATCAGACGAAGCATCCCTTCATTTCCAATTAGAACCATCACTGCGATCAGTATGGAAAAAATCGCAGAAAATGAAAGAAGCTGACTGGCGGATTCTCCAGCGTCATCATTTTTCTTTCTACCAATATACTGGCTGATCACAACCGCCCCTCCAGATGCCAATGCTGTAAACAGATAAATAAAAATAGTATTGATCTGATTTACCAGTGAAACACCGGATACTGCCGCTTCTCCTGCGTAGCTGACCACCAGTGTGTCCGCCATCCCTACAAGCATTATCAGCAGCTGCTCTAAAAACAGGGGAATAATCATAGCCATCAACTTCTCGTTTGAAAACAGAGCTGTTTGCTGATTCATGCCTTTTCCTCCACTAAGATTTTACAATTTATGCCTTTCTTCTGCTCTGTGAGGTTATCCTTCTGAGTCCTTTCACTGTGTAAAAGCCGATAAAGACCCATAGTCCCATCATGGTGATATACCCTGCAAATACAGAAACTGCACTCTGTTCAAAATCAAAAAACACAAACTCCTGTTTAAGGAACATATAGGAGAGAATATTTTCCTTATGGAAACAGTACGCTCCATACCCCGCAATAAAAATTGCTATAAAACACATCAGCCATACAAATACAGCAGGGGTTTTCTTTCTGTTACAAAGTCTGCGGAACAGTCCAAGAACCATGCTCCAATGAAATCCTAAATGAATACTCATCAGCACAAATCCCCAATAAGATGCCGCCAGGTGCATGGTTCTCGCTGTTGCCATTGGTCCTTGAATGGGTAATCCCGCAAAAATGTGACGGGACAACACAATTCCACTGAACCCCAAACACAGCATAGAGATAAGGATACTGATATTGATGAGCGTCTGCATTGCCCGCAGCAGGGTATATTTCCCTTTGAACAGGCTACCATACCACCGGATATTCAGAATGTTATGTAGCAAAAACAGTACAAGCATCCCTGTTCCAAACCACTCATGAAGCTTCTGCCCGGTAATTTGATAGGACATTAGAAGAAGCAGCAGCACTGTCATCAGGAAGTCAATTCCCCTTTTAATTTTCATTTTTGCCTTCAAATAGCATCTCCTCCTTCCTGTGTCCATATCTGATATTCTGGTTATTCTTCAAAATTCAAGCCAAGACCGTTTACCCATTCCATAACGGTATCCTGAGAATCGCTGCCATTTAGCCGCCGTCCATCAAGCCAAGTAGCTCCGCTGGTGAGACGCTCCAGATTGGACGCACTGGAACCAATGCCGCTGCCACCGGAAGTGCAGAAAGGAACAATGGTCTTGCCGGAAAAGTCATAACTTTCCATGAAAGTGCTGACGATTCTCGGTGCCTCTCCCCACCAGATGGGATAGCCAACGAATATGATGTCATACTGCTCCATGTTCTCAACAGAACCGGAAATTGCGGGACGGGCATTGGGATCGTTCATTTCAATCGTAGTACGGCTGTTGTTGTCATTGTAGTTAAGGTCTGCATCTGTATAAGGATCTTCAGGAACGATTTCGTAAATGTCTGCGTTCAGACCATTTGCGATATGCTCTGCCACGCCCTTTGTGGTACCTGTCGCAGAGAAGTAGGCAACCAAAACCTTATGATCCTGTACATCTTGATTGTCCGTATTCTCCATATCTGTACTGTTTTCCGCAGAATTGGTATCAGCTTTACTTTCCACGGAAGTATCTTCTGTAGGTGGTTGCTCTGTCTGGCTTGCAGAATTTCCGCAAGCTGCAAGTCCCAAAATCATAGTCAAAGAAAGTAAGATAGCGATTGCTTTTTTCATTATAAATACCTCCATCATTTTTTTATTTTACAGATCATATAATCGATTGCATCAAGTGACTGCTGCTTTTCATGTACCGCATCAAGCAATTTGTACCGATATTTTCGCAACATCCTTATCTGCATTTCTTGATCTTCACATCCTGAAATTTTTGCGATTTCTTCTTTGCTTAATCCGGCGTTTATAAAGGACTCATAATCCGGTTTCATGAAATGGCACTCCCTCCTCAATAAAAAATATAGGTGCAGAAATTAAAGCTGTTTGCTTTATCTCTACACCTATATAATAATTTTCTAATTGAATTATATCAAATACTTAGTTTTTATGGTTTATTCATGCCCAAAAAGCATTGAATGTGTTTGATGAATTTTGTGGTTGCTAAGCTAAACGGCTGACCACGTTTCCATGCCAATACACTTGTTGCTGTAAGTGGCGGATCAAGCGGTCTGTATGTAACCTTTGATTGATCCCAGAAGGGTACAGCCCCTTCAATCACCAATGAATATGCCAAGCCTCCATTCACCATAATTGCGCTGTTCGTACTTAAATTGCTGGTAAAAACAATATCCAGTTTCTCATAGTAGTTGCCAAACCAACTTGCCAACTCGCTCTGCACATTCATACGCCTTGGAAGAATCAAAGGCAGTACAGACAAATCTTTTGCGCTTACCGTTTCTTTCTTGGAGAGTGGATCATCCGATTTCATCAGAACCACCCATTTTTCCCTTATATTCAAGCGAATAAATTCATATTTTTCCATATCAACCGGCTCAAGAAGCAAACCAATATCCAGTAGTCCCTTCTCCATTTGTTCCTTTACCAAATCTGCTGTGGCTGTAAAAATGTCAAAAGTAACACGGGGATATTTCTGACGAAAAGACTCAATTATTTTAGGAAGAAGTTGTACAGCAGCAATTTCTCCACACCCAATGGAAATTTTACCTTCCACCTGTTCCTCTTGCTCCACTAATTCTTTTTCTGTCTTATCTACAAGCTGCAAAATCTCTTCCGCACGACGCCGAAGAAGGATTCCTTCATTTGTCAATTTGATTTTCCGTGTCCCTCTATCAAACAGCTTTACACCAATATCTTCCTCCATCTGTGCAAGCTGACGTGAAAGTGTCGGCTGCGTGATATGTAAAACTTCTGAGGCTTTTGTGATACTTTCTTCCCTTACTACAGTCAGAAAATATCGTAGAACTCTAATTTCCACGAAAAATACCTCCCAAATTCATCATGCTTAATAAGCATATTTTAACGTATCTATACTCGAAAGGCAATAAAAAACATCTGCTCATCGTATGCTTACCGGTAATGTAATTTTATGTAAAACTTGATAAACCCCTATCTCTCATTGATAGAGAGATAGGGGTTTTCTAATAATTCTTAAACGGCGTAATGTCCATTTCCTGACGGGTCAGGCTGTCCACTCCGTCTGTAATGGCAATATAGCGTACATTGTGTTTTGGGAAAAAGATTTCGATATAGCTGCCAGCTTCGATATAATTCCTACCGAGCCTCGATAGGTCTTTCGTGATGACGCAGCCAATTTTCCCCGCCTCAATGTCAGCGATCATGCGCTGGAACGAGGGACGGTTGAAGTTGCGTCCCGTATAGCCGTTATCCACATAATACTCATGCTGGAACATTCCATTTTTCTCTGCAAAGTCCCGAAGCATGATTTTTTGATTGCTGATGCTCATGCTCTCGTTATCACCACCATCATCCAAAGAAATGCGGCAATAGAGAGCTGTGATTTTCTGATTTTCTTGTTTTTTCCTGTTCATAGTAAACTCCTTCTATGCGCCGCAGTTTGTGAAGGACGATTACGCCTACCGCAAAACGCCGCGTGGCTATCATCCCCACAGCCTGAGCTCTAACAGCGGCTGAAACGTGACCTCTTTGCTTTCCTTCCTGAATATGTGTTGACAAAAGCGCTTATCCGTTGTGCTCTGGCGGCCTCAAAACAGCGCCAGAATCAACACGTATTTGCGCTCTAACGCCAAATCCATGCAAGGAATATCATCACAGGGGAAAGTGTTCCTGCATTGCTTATAGCGAAGAAAATCCTTGATTTTCAACCCTTATCACGGCATATTATCATTCGTTCTGTCTAGCATTCATGTAGACAGATTTGAAAAGCAAAATTCCCGTTCTGGGGGATTCTGAGAACCGAATATGATGCGTTGATCGAATCGGCATACTTTCCAGTTCACGAAGTCATGGGATTAAGTCCGATTCCATAAGATTCTTTCCTGAACGGCGTTCCGTGTTCACAGTTTCGCGGCACACGATTTCGTGCAACTTGGCTTCCAAATCGGCAAATATTTCACGGATTCCATTTGCCTTGCCGCGAAGAGGCAAAAAGCATATCTATAAAAACAAAAAGCGGATGTCTGAGGCCTTTCCCTCGGACATCCGCTTTAGCATTTCATTGTCATAGTATAATTATCTCTGCATAGGGGCTTTTCTCGGCACTTCAATCTACTGTACCACGACTGTACCATTTTGGCGTGCAGCTTTATGAAACAGCGTGGGGTTTTATGCCCCTTGAAATTTGAAAAAGCTTGTTCCCGTAAGGATTTACGGGCATTTATGCTTCTTTATAGATTTATGAAATCAGGTCAAATTCTTCCGATACCTAATTTCATTTGTACTCATTCTCCTTCGATTTTCCTTGATTTTCAAGGGGTTTCAGCGTTTGGTGCCTTGGCTGTTACACCATTTTTACACCATTTCCGCATTTGGCTTTATTGGATTTCATCAGACTACACCATTTTGCTGAAATTGCTTGATGGCATAATCCAGCGATTCGGCAGTCACATGAACATACCGATCCATTGTTGTTTTGATGCTGGCATGACCCAGCAGCTTTTGCAGCACTTTGGGCTGTACGCCGCATTCAATCGCTCTTGTGGCGTAAGTGTGGCGCAAAGCATGCATACAAAGGTGCTTGATCCCCGCTTCGTTGCAGAGCTTATATAAGTGGGTATCAATTGTATCCTTTCCGCGCTTGCGAAAAAGGACGCACTTCTACAGATAAATTATAGCATATAACGTTCTTTTTCTCAAGCCGTTGCGTGAAAAAACTCTCCGCCTATTTGTAAATTTTTCGGAACCTCTTATATCACCAGTTTCTCACTGATGAATTGTTCAAACCCCTTTCGCTTGACCAGTTTCTTTGTGCCGACGAAAAGCACGAACGGGCAGTTGGGCGTTCTCAGCATATTGTCGATCCGGCAGAGGGGGATGCCGTCCGAGGACACTTCCATCCGTTCGTTGCCGTCCATCTTGGTGTCGTACCGAGCTTTGAGCCGTTTGGCTCATTCTTTCTGCAGCATATTTGATTTCTCCTTTTTAGGGTAATAAAAAAGGCAGATAGATTTTTGCTTTCTATCTGCCTGTGTATCTGATATTTACTTTTCGGGAGTTCAAGTCTATCCACAAAGGGAAAACGGCGATTTTACATCTGTGTTTTGGTACAGAGAAAAATCGCCGTTTGGGCAGCAAAAAAGCCCGATATAATCGGGCTTTTCGCAGGAGACATCTTTTTTTCTCCACATTATGGTCCGAGTGTTGAGATTCGAACTCAAGGCCTCTTGAACCCCATTGCTTTTTCGTTCGTCGCGTATGGCAGCGTTCCGACACGCTGCGTATCGTGATATTGCCTGTAATTGCAAGGGGTTTGGGCCGGGCGCTGCATGATGCATATTGCAGCGCCCGGCCCACCAGAAAACAAGGAAATCAGAAATGTGTTAGAAATGTGTTAGAAGAAATCTGCTGTCATGGTTTCATCAAGCCGCCTGTTCCCCATTGGAACAGGTGGCCTTTTGCTCAGAGTTACTCCAAAGTACTCCTTGACATTCTGCGTATCCCGCTGTAAAATCAGTGTCAGAATCCATCGCAAGGAGGTAAGCCCTATGCCATCAGATAAAAAACGTGTGAATCTTACCATACCGGATGACCTGTACCAGCGAATCCAGGACTATAAACAGCGCCAGGGTATTACCAACGATGCCAGCGCCTGCCTGCAGCTTATTGTACAGCAGCTCAATGGCTTGGAACAGTCACAAGCCATGCTTCGTCTGCTGAATAACTGCTCCATAGACCAGCTTGTGGAAATGTCTCGGGATGGACTCACAGAAATCAAATCCACCCTGTCACAGGAGAAGTAATCGCCCCCGCAAGGAAATGCGAGAGCAACTTGCGGCGTCAGCCGCAAAGCGGCTCTCATCCAAGCTCCCCCGTGGCCTTGCTGCTGCATCTCCCGTCATGCGGAAAGCTCCCAGTGCCCGCAAAGAGTCCCGTCCACGGCAAAGGCCACATCGTTCTATGCCATGGCCTTGCTGCAGAAAGGTCCCGACAACCGCACCGCTGCCGGTGCCCGCTGAAACTCCCGTATATGGGTTACCAAAGGCATAGTATTACCCTTTGGTAACCATGTGTTTTGTGTAATCTTGGAAAGGATGTGCTACGCGACTAACAAAGCAAGAAAGTATCAGCTGACCTTTAACAATCCGGTTCAGCACGGATTTACGCATGCGGTCATTAAGACCACGCTGGCCAGCTTCCCCGGTATTCAGTACTGGTGTATGTGCGACGAGATAGGCGAACAGGGAACGCCTCACACGCACTTGTATCTCTATTCCCCCAACGCGATTCTTTTTTCCACGCTGCAACAGCGTTTTATGGGCGCTCATATGGAGGCCGCTAAAGGCAGTCACCGCGAGAACCGCGACTATATTCGCAAGGAAGGCCGCTGGCTGGATGACGCCAAACATGAGACAAACCTGCCCCAGACCTTTGAGGAAAGCGGCCCCCTGCCTGCTGAGCGGAACAAACGGGAATCTATCAGCTCTGAGATTTTGGAGCTTGTCCAGTCCGGTGCATCCAATGCCGAAATTCTGTTGCAATACCCTTCCGCCATGAACCGGCTGCAGCATATCGAAACTGCCCGTCAAACGCTGTTGGAGGAACGCTACCGCAATCAGTGGCGTAATTTGGAGGTCACCTACTTATGGGGCCCCACTGGCGTAGGCAAGACTCGCAGCGTCATGGAGCTGTACGGTTACGAAAATGTCTACCACGTCACCAATTATGACCATCCCTTTGACGATTACCGGGGGCAGAATGTAATTCTGTTTGACGAGTTCCGCAGCAGTCTCCCCGTTGCGGATATGCTCAAGTATTTGGACGGCTATCCTCTAATGCTGCCCTGTCGGTATAGCAACAAAGTGGCATGCTATACCAAAGTATTCCTAATCAGCAATATTCCTCTGTCGGCCCAGTATCCCAATGTACAGCTGTCGGAGCCGGAAACATACCGTGCTTTCTGCCGCCGCATTAATCAAGGTGAGCTGGAAATGCAGGCGGATACCGGCAAAGAGCCGTTTTAAGGGGGCCTGTATGTGTTCAGAGAATACCCCGATGTAATGACCCCGGCCGAAGCTGCCCATGCTTTGGGCATCGGCAAGGCCAGCGTGTACCGGTTGATTCGTGAAAAGCGTCTGGGCTGCAAGCGCATTGGCCGCAAGATCATCATCCCCAAGCCGTGCCTGGTGGATTTTATCCAGTCGGCACGCTATACGGTAACGAACCCATGACAGCAGACAAATCCAACTGTCCGGAAAGGAGATATTATGACAGGAAGTCTGCAAATCAAGAATGACAAGTACTATATCGTTCTCAACAGCCATGTAAACGGCAAGCGGAAGCAAAAATGGGTCAAGACCGACCTGCCGGTAAAGGGCAATAAACGAAAGGCGGAGCAGCTGCTGCGCCAGACCATCCAGCAATACGAACAGCAGCAGGGTATCATCCCCAGTGATGTAACCTTTGCCGCATACGTCCGTATCTGGCTGACATGTGTAAAGCGCCGGGTAGACGAGGTGACCTATCAGGGCTATGAAAGCCTGGCATGCAGTCACATCCTCCCGTATTTTGATGCCAGCAGGCTAAAGCTGCAGCAGGTAACGCGCCAGGTCCTGCAGGATTATTTGGACGAAAAAGCCGCTCATGGCCGCAAGGATGGCAAAGGCGGCTTGTCTCCCCGCAGTCTACGCCTGCACAAGAATATTCTGTATCAGACGCTGACTGAGGCAGTCAAGGCAGGCCTGCTGCCTGCCAATCCTTGTGAATATGTGGACCTGCCCAGCGTTCCCCGGCATGAAGCGCATTTTTACACGGCAGAGCAGCTGCAGGTGCTCTTGGAAGCCATCCAGGATGACCCGTTGTATCCGTTGGTGAAAATCACCGCCATTTATGGCTTGCGCCGCAGTGAATTGCTGGGCCTTCAATGGGACAGCGTCGACTTTGACCGGGGTACCCTGACCATCCGTCACACGGTAAGCAAGGTAACTGCCGCTGTGGAAAAGGATAAGACCAAGAACGCCAGCAGCTACCGGTCCTTCCCGCTGCTGCCGGAAGCGCGGGATATCTTTCTGCAGGCTCTGGCGGACCAGAGCGCCAACCATCGGCTATTTGGAAAGGCGTATCAAGAAAACCCGTATGTATTCAAATGGCCGGATGGGCGTCCGTTCCCGCCGGACTATATCACCCATCATTTTGCCCGCCTGCTCCAAAAGCACGGACTGCCCCGTATTCGCTTTCACGAACTGCGCCATAGCTGCGCCAGTCTCCTGTTGAGTCACGGCTTCACCCTCAAGGACGTGCAGGAGTGGTTGGGCCACAGTGATATCAAGATGACGGCCAACGTCTACGGCCACCTGGATGTAGCGCGCAAGCAGTCCATTGCCGATGAAATGTCCGCCCTGCTGTCTGGCAGGCGTTAGAAAAGTGTTAGAAACCCAGCTGCCGCGCCCATGCGGGCAAAAAAGAAGAAGTCCCGAAACCATAGCAGTTTCAGGACTTCTCAGTGGTCCGAGTGTTGAGATTCGAACTCAAGGCCTCTTGAACCCCATTCAAGCGCGATACCAAACTTCGCCACACCCGGATAGCCAACCGAATCACTCAAGTCAGCTTGATTACTATACCACACCTTTTCGGGGAATGCAAGGGGTTTTTTGAAATTTTTCCGTTTTTTTAGTAGCCATACCGTTTCCGCTTAGCCAGCAGGAAGATACCCGTGGCGACAACGGCCATGACCTCCGCCGCCACGATGGACATCCAGATGCCGTCCAGCCTCCACAACAGCGGGAACAGCAGCACCGCTCCCACCTGGAACACCAGGGCCCGCAAGAACGCGATGATGGCCGAGGTGAGCCCGTCGTTCAGGGCCGTGAAGAAGGACGAGCCGTAGATGGCGAAGCCCGAGAACAGGAACGAGAACGAGAAAATGGAGAAGGCGTGGGACGTCATCCGGAACAGTCCCGGGTCATACCCCACATACAGCCGGGACAGCGGCGCGGCCAGAACCTGCCCCGCCGCCAGCATGCACACCGCGCACACGGCCAGCAGGCCGCCGCTGCGCCGCAGCAGGCCCCGCAACTCCCCGCGGTTTCCGGCCCCATAGTGGAACGACACAATAGGGGCCGCCCCCACGGAATAGCCGATATAGATGGCCTGGAAGATCATATTTACATACATCAGCACGCCGTAGGCAGAGACACCGTCCTCTCCGGCGTACTTCATCAGCTGCACGTTATACAGCATGCTCACCAGGGACATGGACACGTTGCTCATAAACTCCGACGACCCGTTGGAGCAGGTTTTCAGCAGGGCGCGCAGGTCCATCCGGCATTTGCCCAGCCGCAGCAGGCTGCTGTTGGGCCGGGCGAAGTACACCAGGGGCAGGCTGCCGCCGATGAACTGGCTCAGGGCTGTGGCCGCCGCCGCACCTGCCGCGCCCCAGGAAAACACCGCCACGAACAGGGCGTCCAGCGCCATATTGGTGACGCCTGCCGCCACGGTGATATATAGCCCCAGCCGCGGCTTTTCCGCCGTGGCAAACAGGCACTGGAACTCATATTGCAGCACATAAAACGGCAGGGCGATCAGGTTGATGCGGCCATAGATCAGGGCCTGCTCCAGAAGCTCTCCCTCTGCCCCCATCAGCACCGCCGCCGGGCGCAGGATCAGAAAGCCCAGGCCCGCCAGCACCACGCCGATGGCCGCCGAGACGTACACGATCATGGAGAAGATGTCGTTGGCCCGTTCCCGGTCCCCCTGGCCCATGGTCTTGGCGATAAGCGCGCCGCCGCCGGTGCCGAACATGAACCCCACGCAGCCTAAGCCCAGCAGCACCGGGATGATAAGATTCACCGCCGCAAAGGGCGTCTTTCCCGCGTAATTGGACACAAAAAAGCCGTCCACCACGCCGTAAACCGCGGTAAAGATCATCATGGTGATGGACGGCAGCGTAAACCGGATCAGCCTGCCGCAGGTGAAGTGGTCCGATAATTGAATGGACGCTTTGCTCATGACTCCTCCTTGATTTCCTTCGCTTTTTCCCCCAGGGCCTCCTGAAAGCGTCGGGTCAGCGCCAGATATTGCTCCACATCCGCCTGGGGCCAGGCGGCAAACACCTGGTTCTCCGCCTGGATTACCCGCAGGGCGGTCCGGCAGGCCAGTCCCTCTCCCGCCTCCGTCAGGCACACGTCCTTGCCCCGTCCGGCGGCCTCCAGATAGATCAGGCCCTCCCGCTCCATCCGCCGCAGGGCGGAGTTGACGGTCTGCTTGCTCATGCCTCCCAGGCGGCAGATCTCCCGCACGGAGCAGCGCCCCCCGGTGTCGCACAGGGTATACAGCACGCCCATCACGCTGTCCGGCAGGCCCCAGTGCTGGGCCATTTCATGATAAACCGCGTCGGTTTCCTGCAAAAGGTGGTTATACCGCCGCAGGTCCCGGGATGTATACGGCATAGGCTGCCGCCTCCCTTCTGTCCGAAATCATACCAAACGTATTATAGTACGATTTCGTACCTTTGTCAAGACGACACAAACCGCCGGTCCCGGGAAAGATGGGACCGGCGGTTTGTTTTGTGGTAAAAGGAGAGAGAATAACAATGATAACAGCTTTCGGATTACGGGCTTATCATACCGTCCCAGCGGGAAAAAGTCAAGCGGTCCGGCCCACAGTTTACAGAACGTTCACAGGAAACCGGCAATCTGCCTATTGACGGCCGACAGCCACGGTGGTAATATTTAGCTCGCTAACATTTAGTATGCTAAGTATTAAAAATCAGAAGAAAGGAGAAAGCTATATGGACTGCGAGAAGAAGCCCGAGCTCATCGGCCCGCTGCTGGGCTACTGCAATCATCGGGCATATCTGAGCATGGACAAAAAGCTGCGGCGCTATGGCGTCACGCCCATCCAGTGCCGGACCCTGACGTATCTGCACCGCCAGCCCGGCCCCGTGACCCAGAAGCAGCTGCAGCAGCATCTGGCCGTGAAGCCCTCCACCGTCAACGGCATTGTGGACCGTCTGGTGGAAAAGGGCATGCTGACCCGCGCCCCCGGCGAAACCGACGCCCGCTGCCGCATCCTGCGGCTGACGGCGTGCGGCCAGCAGTTTTATGACGACTTCGTTTCCATCACCCATGAAATAGAGGCCCTGGTCCAGCGGGGCATGACCCCCCAGGAGGTGGATACGCTCCGCCGGCTCCTGCTGCGGGCGGCGGAAAACCTGACATCGGAGGAGGACAACGCATGATTCGTAAATTAGCTCCCTATACCAAGGGATATCGTATCTGGATCATCCTGGGCGTTCTGTGCTCAGCCGGCGAGGCCGTGCTGGAGCTGCTGCTGCCCAAGGCCATGAGCCAGATCGTGGACGTGGGCATTGCCAACGGCGACAAGGAGTACATTCTGGCCATGGGCCTGAAAATGATCCTCATGGCCCTGGCGTCCCTAGTGATGGGCGTGGGGGCGGCGGCTCTGGCCGCCCGGGCCGGTATGGGCTTCGGCGCCAACGTCCGCGCCGCGGAATATGCCCAGGTGCAGCGGTTCTCCTTTGCCAACATTGAGCATTTTTCCACCGCATCCCTGATCACCCGGCTCACCAACGACGTTTCGTCGGTGCAGATGACCCTGATGATGGGCATGCGCATGCTGGTCCGGGCCCCGGTGATGCTGATCACCGCCCTGGTCATGGCCCTGACCATTAGCTTGCAGCTGAGCCAGGTATTCCTGGTGGTGCTGCCGCTGCTGCTGATCCTGGTGGCCATCGTCATCCGCTATGTGGGGCCGTTTTTCACCGCCCTGCAAAAGTCCACCGACGATCTGAACCTGGTGGTCCAGGAGGATCTGAACGCCATCCGCGTGGTGAAATCCTTCGTCCGGGAGAACCGGGAGCAGGAGAAGTTTGCCCAGCGCAGCGACACCCTCCGGGATACGGCGGAGCGGGCCTACAGCTTCGTGGTGCTGTTTATCCCTCTGGTGACCCTCATTATGGGCGGCACCATCATGGCCATCATGTGGCTGGGCGGCCACTATGTGGTGGGCGGCTCCATGCTCTCCGGCGACCTGATCGCCTTCTTCACCTACGCCTCCGAAATCCTCATGTCCCTGATGATGGTGGCCATGGTGATGATGGTGCTGACCCGGTCCATCGCCTGCGGCAAGCGCATTGTGGAGGTGCTGGAGGAGCAGCCCGAGATCACCGACTCCGCCGCCGACCCGGCCCTGACCGTGGAAAACGGCGACGTGGACTTTGATCATGTCTATTTCAAATACCACAAGGACAGCGACGCCTGGAACCTGGAGGATGTCTGCCTGCATATCGACAGCGGCATGACCGTTGGCATCCTGGGCGGCACCGGCAGCGCCAAGAGCACCCTGGTGAGTCTGATTCCCCGGCTGTATGAGGCCACGGAGGGTGTTGTGTCCGTAGGCGGACATGACGTCCGGGAATACACCATGGAGGCTCTGCGCCAGGGCTGTGCCATGGTGCTGCAAAAGAACACCCTGTTCTCCGGCACCATCCGGGAAAATCTCCGCTGGGGCCGGGAGGACGCCACCGACGCCGAGATGGAGGAGGCCTGCCGCATGGCCTGCGCCGACGAGTTTATCTCCCGCATGCCCGACGGCTACGATACCCACATTGAGCAGGGCGGCGCCAACGTGTCCGGCGGCCAGAAGCAGCGCCTGTGCATTGCCCGGGCCATTCTCCGGCGGCCCCGGGTGCTGATCCTGGACGACTCCACCTCTGCCGTGGACACCGCCACCGACGCCAGGATCCGCGCAGCGCTGCGCCAGGCCCTGCCCGGGTCCACCAAGCTCATCATCGCCCAGCGCATCTCCTCCGTTATGGATGCGGATCTGATCGTGGTGCTGGACGACGGCAAAATTTCCGGTGCAGGCACCCATGACCGGCTGATGGCCACCAATCGGATCTATCAGGAGGTCTATAAATCTCAGCAGGAAGGAGCGACCATCAATGGCTGACAGCAAGAAGCAGGTCCGTCCCGGCGGCCCCCACGGCCGGGGACACGGCTATCAGCGGCCCCAGGATCTCCGGGGCACCGTGGGCAAGCTCCTGGGCTACATCGGCCGCTACAAGGGCGCGCTGATCGTGGTGGCCGTGTGCCTGATCCTCAGCTCCGTGGGCTCCGTGGCCGGCAGCTATTTCCTCAAGCCCGCCCTGAACCACATTGTGGCCGGGGACTTCAAGGGCCTGTTCTGGATGCTGGTGGCCATGGGCGGCGTGTTCCTGGCCTCCGCCGGGTGCTCCTATGCCTATTCCCGCCTGATGGTCCGCATCTCCCAGCGGACCGTGGCCACCCTGCGGCAGGATCTGTTCAACAGGCTCCAGACCCTGCCCCTGCGGTATTTCGACACCCACCAGTCCGGCGACTTGATGAGCCGCTTCACCAACGACATGGACACCGTGTCCGATATGATCGGCAACAGCTTCGCCAGCGTGGTGTCCAACCTCATCACCTTTGTGTGCACCGTGTTCATGCTGATTTACCTGAACTGGGCCCTGACCCTCATCACCTTCGTGTTCCTGGGTCTGATGCTCCTGGTGGTCAAAAGCGTGGGCGGCCGCAGCCGCGTCAGCTTCCAGCAGCAGCAGGCGGCCCTGGGCAGCCTCAATGGCTACATTGAGGAGATGATCGAGGGCCAGAAGGTCATCAAGGTCTTTCACCACGAGCAGAAGACCATGGACGAGTTCGCCGCCCGCAACAGCGCCTATCGCGACGCCGCCGCCATGGCCCAGACCTATGCCGGGTCCATGATGCCCGCCATGGGCAACCTCTCCCGCATCAACTACGCCGTCACCTGCTGCGTGGGCGGCCTGCTGTCCATCTCCGGTGTGTTCGATATCGGCTCCCTGGGCGCATACCTGCTGTATGTCAAGCAGGTGTCCCAGCCGGTGGGCCAGATCAGCCAGCAGGTGAACACCCTGCTGGCCGCCGTAGCCGGCGCGGAGCGCATTTTTGCCGTGATGAACGCCGACCCCGAGACGGATGATGGCCGCACCACCCTGGTGCGGGTGCTGAAGGACGGCGATTCCCTGACGGAGACGGACCGCCGCACCGGCCACTGGGCCTGGAAGAAGCCCGACGGCTCCCTGACGGAGCTGCGGGGCGACGTGCGCTTTGACCATGTGGACTTCGGCTACGACCCGGAAAAGATGGTGCTCCACGACGTATCCCTGTTTGCCAAGCCCGGCCAGAAGATCGCCTTCGTGGGCTCCACCGGCGCGGGAAAGACCACCATTACCAACCTGATCAACCGGTTTTATGACATTCAATCCGGCTCCGTCACCTATGACGGCATCGATGTCCGGGACATCCGGAAGGACTCCCTGCGCCGCTCTCTGGGCATTGTTTTGCAGGATACCCACCTGTTCACCGGAACCGTGGCCGACAACATCCGCTACGGGAAGCTGGACGCCACCGATGAGGAGGTCCGCGCCGCGGCCAGGCTGGCCAACGCCGACACCTTTATCCGCCACCTGCCCCAGGGGTACGACACCGTCATCACCGGCGACGGCGGCAGCCTCAGCCAGGGGGAGCGCCAGCTGCTGGCCATTGCCCGAGCCGCCGTGTCCGATCCCCCGGTGCTGATCCTGGATGAGGCCACCTCCTCCATCGACACCCGCACGGAGAAGCTCATCGAGCAGGGGATGGATTCCCTGATGGCCGGGCGCACGGTGTTCGTCATCGCCCACCGGCTCTCCACCGTCCGCAACGCCCAGGCCATCCTGGTGCTGGAGCAGGGCCGCATCATCGAGCGCGGCGACCATGCGGAGCTCATGGCACAAAAGGGCCGGTACTATCAGCTCTGCACCGGCCAGGAGGAGCTGTCCTGACCCAAAAAACGCAAGAAACAGCCGCCGCAGAGCAAGCTGCGGCGGCTGTCAGACTGTCAAAAAGGGCAGGACTCTTTTTCGTAAACGAGAAGCGGAGGTCACTTCCTCTTTTTCCGCACCAGCAGCCAAACCGCCGCACCGGCGGCTACAGCTGCGGCCGCGGCCAGGCCGATCCACAGGACGGTACGGCTCTGCGCCTGCTGCTTCGGCTGGGCGATGTCTGCCGTGGCCGCGTCAGGAGCGGAGTCCTTAGGTGCATCGGGAGCCGTGACCGGATCCCCCGTGGAGGTCTCCGGCGCAGCCGGGTCCGCTGCGGGCTGATCTCCCGTTGGCTGGTCCGCCGGCGTTTGGCCTCCGGCAGAGCCGCCGGAGGTCGTTCCACTGGAGGGAACAGTCCCGCCGGACCCCGCGCCGCTGCCGCCATAGGTGTGGATAAACTGGAACGGCGCGCTCATATCATTGGTCCGGAACACCGTCAGATGATCGATGTACGGCGGCAGCTCAATACGGAATACGGCGGGCGAAACACTCCAGTTTCCGGAGCCCGACGTCATCTTCTGCCGCACATAAAACTCCCTCAGATAGTTGTTGTTCTGCTCATACTCGCAGGTGTGGACCGTCAGAACGCCGTGGTACGTTCCCGGCCCGTTGGTCTCGATGACGGTGCCGGTGATGGGCACGGTTTTCCCCATGGGGTGGGAATAGTTATACGCCTCGATGGCAAAGGTGGCCGGACCCGGCGCCTGGCTGCCGTTTTGCTTCACCACCACCGTATAGGGCACCTCCATTACGCGCTCCATACCCCGTGACTGGTCATATTCCGCCCGGAACCGCATCTCCGGCTTGTCATAGAGGTTCCCGTCCTGATACGTCCACGTGACGCTGTATCCGGAGTCCCCCTTGACGGCGTGACCGGTGACGTCGATCTCACTGGAGCGCCTGGCCCAGCTCTCCGGCAGTCCGTCATACCACAGGTCCACCGTGAATGTGAACGTGCCGGCCTCCAGCAGGCTCTGGGCCACGGAAACGGTCATGGTAAAGGGATACGTTCCCACGCCGTTGGTGGAAAGCTCCACGTTTTCGCACCGGACATTGGGGTTGCGCTTTCCCCTTCTGTTGAAGTCCTCCCACAGGGTGATCACCTGGGCCGTGGGCGGCACGTTGTTGAGCTGCACCACCTCCAACACCCCGGGCAGAGCAAAGGGGTAATATGCCTCTTCCTCCGCGCCCGCTCCCGCCGGGGCCATAGCCCACATGCACACCAGGCACAGCACCGCCGCCAACCATTGCTTGTAGGTTTTTCTCATCTCTTTTCCTCCCGTAAATGTATATTTTCATTTTATCATGCACGAGCGCTGAATGCAACCATAAACTGGCGTTTTTCGGGTGCATCCACAAAAAAAGGCAGTCTTTCGGCCCGCCAAGCGGCAAAAACGCCGGTATCGCAGCGATACCGGCGTTTTTGCTATAGGGGGGAAGGGGGAAATCAGCGAAGTCAGGCAGACCGCCGAGCGGTCCTGCTTCGGTTCCAGAGCCTCGGAGGTGGCCCTGAATATAAATTCATTATACACGGTCGATATTGAAAAATCAACCTGAATTTTGAAAAAATTTCAAAATTTCTGTATGTCACCGCAGCACCGCGCACAGTAAGGTCAGGTATCGCGGCAGCTTATCCCGCCGGGGCCACAGCAGCTCCCAGCCCAGCTCTCCCCGGGCGGCGGCCCCCACGTCGCAGCCCAGAGATTCCAGACTGTAGCCCACCGCCTCCGGATGGCGGCAGGGCCGCCCTGCGGGCCGGGTACACGCCGCGCACAGCATGCACCCCCCGGTGGTCAGCACTGCCGCTCCGGGATACAGCGCCCGCAGATGCTCGTCCATCCGCCGGGCGTGGGCGGCGGTCAGCTCCCGGGTATATTCCGCCAGCTCCTCCGGCGTGAACCGCCGCTCCAGCAGCTCCCGGGTAAAGTGGAACTGCATCCCCCGCAGCAGCACCGTCCTATACCTCCCCCAGTATTCCACCGCCGGAACATCATAGGGCGGGCACGTCCAGTACCGCCCATAGTCCGGGCAGGGGCGGCACCCGGCGGCGGGGTCCTTCAGGTCCACATACCGCCTGACGAATTCCTCCGCCGGCACCTCCGCCCCGGCCTGTACAATGGTATAGCCGCTTCCGTTCATTCGTTTCCCTCTCCGATCTCATAGCCGCTGAAGTTGTACAGCGGCCCCACCCGTGTCTCGCCGTTCATGACGGACAGCAGCAGCATCTCGCACCCGTCGGAGAGCCCCGCCTCATCCACGCCATAGAGCAGGGTATGGAAATCCTCCGCAAAGACCCGGACGCTCTCTGCCGCCGCACCGTGGGCCAGATGCCGGGACCGCACCAGCCGCTCCCGGCCGCCGGTCAGGCTCAGCAGCTCATAGAGCTGCTCCTCCGCCGTCCGGCCATAGCGCAGGAGCTCCCACTGCCCGCCGTTCCGGTGCAGGAACAGGGCCTCATCCCCGTTCTGTCCCACCGGGCCGGAGGACCACACCTCCGTGCCGTCATACCGCAGCACCCGGAGTCCTCCGTTCTTTGCCGTAAGGCGCTCCGCCAGTCCGTCGCCGTCCATGTCCACATAGGTTATCGCCGCCGTGCCGTCAGGCCGGGACACCCCCAGCCCCAGCAGCACAGCATACCCCGGATGGTGCGCCAGGTCCTCCGACACGGAAAAGGCTCGGGCCTTCAGCTCGTCATACCAGGTCTGCACGTCATACCCGTCATCGCCGGGATCTTCGCCCATGTCCACCAGAATATCCCGGCAGGCCATCCTCGTGGCTGCCTGCATCCCATACCCGCCGTTATACCGGCACTCCAGCATGGTGAAGCAGTACCGCAGGGTGTCCGCCCCGCCGTCCAGCAGCCGCCGGTAATCCGGCAGCTGCCGCATAGCGGCCTCCACGGCCCCGGAAAAGCTGATGGCCGCCACGCTGTCATCTCCGCTGACACTGAGCAGCAGACGGTCCAGCTCCAGCACCCGCTCCGGCTCCAGCGGCACCGGCCGCAGCCGCAGCATCTCGAAAACTTCCCCGTCAGCCTGGTGATATTGCAGCAAATACAGCTGATCGTCCAGCCGCAGCAGCTGACAGCCGTCCTCCAGCTGGAACAGCCACCGCTCCTGGTACCCGCTGATGTCCGGGCCAAACCCCTCCGGGAACCGGCTGTCCCATTCCTCCAGGCTGACGCTCTGACCGCCCTGGATGGGATACTGACTGTACTTCTCCGGGTCCAGTGCGGTGGTCAGCTGCCCGTCGGCGTTCTCCTGATACCGGGCCCAGTATTTCACGGCTTCATCCCGGAATTGCAGCAGCTCCGCCGACAGGGGAGACGGGCTGGGCATCTCCGGCGTCTGATACACGCACTCCGCCGTCAGATACGTCCCGTCCTCCGGGAATGCCAGTCCCCGCCCGACGATGCTCAGTCTCGTGGAGCCGCTTTCCGTGGGCCGCAGGGCGATCTGCCCGTCCCGGGCGTATACCAGCCAGCGCTCCTGGCCGCCCCACCGGGCCCTGGCGCACCAGATGCGGCCCACGGAGCCGGAAGCGTCCCCCTCCGTCCGCATCAGGTCCGCATATGCCATGCCGCCCTGCCACGCCGCCGGGGTCCAGGAAAAGTCATCTCCCTGTATCACATCCGGCCCGTCGGCGCTCTCCTTTGTCATCATCCGGTACACTCCGGGCAGCCCCATCCGCAGGGCCAGCTCCGTCCCTGCCGGAACCACCTGCACGCCCCGGGTATACTCCAGGATGGTCTGCAGCAGCTCCTCGCTGTTCACGCCGTAGAGCTTCCCCCGGTACAGCAGCATCAGCGGATACCCGCTGTCGCCGCCGTACAGAAGCTCCCGCTTTCCGGCAGTCCGCCCCATTTGCAGGCGGAAGGGCTCCCTCCCCTGGTCAAAGATATTGTATGCGTAGTTCTCCAGCAGAGGGAAGTCCTCCTCCGTCAGCCCGTTGAGCTGCTCCGCCAGCCGGGATGTCAGCCCCGGCATTCCGGCCGGCGTCTGGGCAGAGTTCCCCTCACACAGATACGTCACGTTCAGCCCCCCAGCCGTCACCCGGCTGGCCCACCCATAGGGGGTCCGGTCCCTGGGGTTGGTCAGCAGGCAGACCGCCGCCGCAGCGCACACCACCACAGCAGCCGCCGTCACCCACACGGCAGGCTTTTTATACCGCAGAGCCCGGCGGATGCGCCCCTTGACGCAGACCTCGCCGAAGGCCACCGGACACGCCGTCACCGCCCGCCGGGGTCCGGCGCAATTCAGAAGCGCCTGGGAATACGCCCGCTTGTCCGGCTCCTCCAGGTCCCGCAGCACCGCCTCGTCACAGGCGTATTCCATATCCCGGCACAGCAGGATATACGCCGCCCACAGCAGTGGGTTGAACCAGTACACCGCCAGCAGCAGAAACGCCAGAGGCTTCACCCAGTGGTCCCGGTGCCGGATGTGGGTCCGCTCATGGGCCAGCACATAGTCCCGGCTTCCCCGGTCCAGGCCGAAGGGCAGGTAGATGCGGGGCCGGATAAACCCCAGCACAAAGGGAGACGGGGCCTGTTCGCTTTCCCACACGCCGTCCTCCAGCCGCACCGCCGTCCGCAGCCGCACCCGCAGCCGCACATAGCTGCCTGCCAGATACAGCGCCATGGCCGCCATGCCCACAAGCCACACCACCGCGGCGATGTGGCCCAGGCTCTGCCCCGTCCGGGCCGCCGTCTCCGCTGCCGCCGCACCGGCGGGACTGCCGACGGCGGGAAGCCCGCCGGATACCGCTGTTCCCGCCGCCGTCAGCACGTCTCCGGAGATAGGCTCCGTGGTGGGCACCAGGCTGACGCCGGCCCGGGGCAGCAGGTCCCCCGGCCACAGCAGCCGCACCGCCACAATGGCCCACAGGCCATAGTGCGCCGCCCGGGGCGCTTTTTTCAGCACCACCCGCAGCACCATCACCAGCAGCACCAGCCACCCGGCGGTAACCGCCCGGTTCAGAATGGTCAGAAAAAGCTGTTCCATGGTCAGTTCTCCTTTCCGCTGTCGTCAATAAGCTGCTGCAGCTGCCGGACCTCCTTTTCTGAAAGCCGCCGCCCCCGGGCAAAGGCCGCCACAAAAGCGGGCAGGGAGCCCTCAAAGGTCTTGTCCACCAGCTGGTCGATCTGGCTCTGCTGCACCTGCTCCTTCGTGACCAGACTGCTCACCACGGCGTTTTCATTTTTCACCACGCCCCGCTGGCTCAGCCGCCGGATCACGGTATAGGTGGTGGCCTTGGACCAGCCCAGCTGCTCCTGGCACAGATGCACCAGCTGGGTGCTGTTCACCGGCTCGTGCTCCCACAGGATCAGACAGAACCGGTACTCGCTCTCGAATATCTGGGGTACGCTCATGACATGCGCCTCCTTTTGGGTTGAATACGTTAAACCTTACGGTAAGTTTAACAGATTCAACCTCTCCTGTCAAGGCTTTTTATTGACGGAAAACCGGGGGTGTGGTACACTGATGGGACGATCACAAACAGCTTGTGGAAAAGCCTGTCATTGCGCCGGGGCCCGGCGGCCCGCTGAGGGCAGCGGGCCCTACTTGGCTCTCCCTTTGGGAGAGCTGTCGGCGCAGCCGACTGAGAGGGTCCGTAGGGGCGTGGGCTCTGCCCCGCCCGAACCTGACTCCCATCAACAGCCTTTTTCCACAAACCGACTATCATCAAGCGAGGGATCATCATGGAAGAAACCAGGAGCTTCGGCTATATCTGTCCCAAGTGCGGCAAGGCCGTTATGGCCCGGCGCAGCGCCTTTTCCCTGGCGGCGGCCGCCGCCCACATTGAGTGCCCCTGCGGCGAGTCCGACATGCTCATCGAGACCGACGGCTCCAAATTCCGCATGTGGGTGCCCTGCGGCCTGTGCGGCGAGACCCACCAGGCCGAGTGCAGCGCCGAGGCGGTGCTCCATGGCCGGGGCATCGGTCTGGCCTGCCCCAAAACCAGGCAGATCTGCTGCTATATCGGCCAGGAGGAGCAGGTGTCTGCCCAGATGGAGCAGCTGGCCGTCCGGGCGGCCAAGGAGAAGGCCCAGGACCCGGAGGCCTTCACCGACAACATCATCATGTATGAGGTGCTGTCGGAGCTGAAGGACATTGCGGCCCGGGGCGGCATCCGCTGCCGCTGCGGCAGCACCCGCTATGGCATCCAGGTCCACCGGGACTCCGTGGATCTGTGCTGCCGGGACTGCGGCGGCAAGCTGCGTCTCCCCGCCGCCACCGACGAGGACCTGGACCGGCTCTGCTGCCAGATGTCCCTGACCATTCCGGGGAGGGCGTAATATGATCGGACTTCTCTCCAGGTGGTTCATCCGGGACCGGGACAACGTCACGGACCCCCGGGTCCGCCGGGCCTACGGCCAGCTGTGCGGCCTGGTGGGCATCGGCCTGAACCTGCTGCTGTTTGCCGGGAAGCTGTTTGCCGGCGCGGTCAGCGGGTCCGTGGCCATCACCGCCGACGCCTTCAACAACCTGTCCGACGCCGGTTCCTCGGTGGTGACGCTGCTGGGCTTCCGTCTGGCCGGAAAAAAGCCGGATCCCCATCATCCCTTCGGCCACGGGCGGCTGGAATACATCTCCGGTCTCATCGTGGCGGGCCTCATTCTTCTGATGGGCGTGGAGCTGGCCAAAACGTCGGTGGAGAAGATCCTCCATCCGTCGGCGGTGGATTTCAGCGTGGCCGCCCTGGTGATCCTGGCGGCGTCCATCTGCGTAAAGCTGTATATGTGCCTGTATAACCGCCGCGTTGGCAAGAGGATCCACTCCGCCGCCATGGAGGCCACCGCTGCCGACAGTCTGTCGGACACGGCAGCCACCGCCGCGGTGCTGCTGGCCATGTGCATCGCCCGGTGGACCAGTCTGGACATCGACGGCTGGGTGGGCCTGGTGGTGGCGGGCTTCATCCTGTTCTCCGGCGTCAAATCCGCCCGGGAGACCATCAGTCCCCTGCTGGGCCAGCCGCCGGAAAAGGAGTTTGTGGATCGCATAGAATCCATCGTCCTGTCCCATCCGGCCATTCTGGGTCTCCATGACCTGGTGGTCCACGATTACGGCCCCGGCCGGGTAATGGTGTCTCTCCACGCGGAGGTCCCGGCCCACGGCGATCTGCTGGAGCTTCACGACATCGTGGACAACATCGAAATGGACCTGTCCCGGCAGCTGAACTGCCAGGCCGTGATCCACATGGACCCGGTGGTCACCGACGACGGCCTTACCGGTCCCCTCCGCAGCCGCGTGGCGGAGCTGGTGAAGCAGGTGGACCCCGCCATCACCATCCACGATTTCCGGGTGGTGGCCGGCCCTACCCACACCAATCTGGTGTTCGACGCGGTGGTGCCCTTTGACGAAAAGCTCACTGCCGCCCAGGCGGCGGACAAAATACGCACCCTGGTCCGGTCCATGGATGACGGGCGCTACTTCGCCGTGGTGAAGGTGGAAAACTCGTACATTGGATAACAAACAGCAAAAAGGGAGACGGGCTGCGGCCCGTCTCCCTTTTTGCAGATTGCCAGTTTTCAGATCGCCCCGCCAAAAGCGCCGCGGCCGTCTTTATCCCACCGCGGTGCGGATGCCCAGCACGGTTACGGCCGCAGCCTCCCGGGCCCAGTAGCCGGGGGACAGGGGCCACCAGGTGACGCAGCCGATGGACCAGGGATCCAATCCGCCCCGCCTGGCCCACACGGCAGCCCGCAGCTGGTGAAAGTTGTCCGATGCGATGGCTACCCGGGTGGGCAGGCCCTCCTTCCGGATGAGCTCCGCCGAAAACGTCAGGTTCTCCTCCGTGGACCGGGACCGGTCCTCCAGGTAAATGCGGTCCGGGTGAATGCCCCGGGCCACCAAAGTGTTGCGGATGCAGGATGCCTCGGAAATGGGTTCGTTGTCGTTCTGTCCGCCGGAGGCTACGCACCGGCTCTCCGGGTGCTCCGACAGATAGCGGTACGCCGCGTCGATGCGGTCGTCCAGCATCACCGTGGGGCTCCCGTCCCGGGACACCTGGCACCCCAGGACGATGACGGTGCAGTCCCCCTCCGTGGGCCGGTGCCCGGCCTGGATGCCCATCAGCACCATCACCGCCAGGACCACCGCCGCTCCCGCGCCCACCACGGCCGCCCCGGCGCGGCACAGCCACCGGGGAAACCGGTCAAAGAGCCGGGGGCACAACAGCCATACGGACAGCAGGGTCAGGGGCACCATGGGGTACAGCATGCCCACATGCCAGATGCCCATAGCTGCCGGGGCCAGGAAATACAGCTCCAGCAGTATGCACAGAAGCGCCCCGGCCATCCGGAGCCAAAAGGCATATTTTTTCACATCACTTCTCCGCGATATGGTTGGCGATGCGCTGCATGATCAGGTCCAGGGCCACCAGGTTGTGGCCGCCCTCCAGCACCACGATATCCGCATACTTGCGGGTGGGCTCCACGAACTGCTCGTGCATGGGCTTCACCGTGGTCAGATACTGGGTCACCACCGACTGCATGGAGCGGCCCCGCTCCTCCACGTCCCGCAGGGCCCGGCGCAGAATGCGCACATCGGCGTCGGTCTCCACGAAGATCTTGATGTCCAGCAGGTCCCGCAGCTCCTTGTTCTGGAAGATCAGGATGCCCTCCACGATGATCACCTTGGCGGGCTTGATCTCCACCGTCTCGTCGGTGCGGTTGTGGATGGCGTAATCATACACAGGGCAGTAGATCGTCTCTCCCGCCTTCAGCTTTTTCAGGTCCCGGATCATCAGATCCGTGTCGAAGGCGTCGGGATGGTCGTAATTCTGCTTGCAGCGCTCCTCAAAGGAGCAGTCCTGCCGCTTGTAGTAGTTGTCGTGGTGCACCACGGCGATGTCGTCGCCGAACCGGGACACCAGATGCTCAGTGAGGGTGGTCTTGCCGCTGCCGGTACCTCCGGCGATGCCGATGAAGATGGTGTTCATATCGCTGCCTCCCGCATAAGACGATTCCGGAATGATTTCTGTTTGTATTATAGGGAACTTCCCGTCGGATTGCAAGGGAACATGTAAAAAAAGCATGAATTTCCAAGGATTTCAGTTGACGGCACCTTTGAAAATGAGTATGATAATAGAGAACAACTTTCGCCGCCCTTCGGCGTTTTCCAACGGAGGATATATTGTATGAAGCTCATCAAGTGCCCCAAGTGCGGAGAGATGTACTCCGACAGCTATAAAACCTGCCCCTTCTGCCAGGAGGACGAGGCCCTGAAGGGCCGGTCCGCCGCCCCCCACCGCAAGGTCACCAAGCACCGCCGGGCTCCCAGCATCCTGGGCCCCGCCATGGTGCTGGTGGTGGTATTGGCGGCGGTGCTGGTGGGCGTGCTGCTGTTCGGCGGCAAGGGCAGCGCCAATAAGCCCGCAGACAAGCCCACGGTGGAGGAGCCCACGCCCACACCCACCGAGCCCCTGACCCTGGACCAGACCACCCTGAACATGAACCAGGGGGAGACGGCCACCCTCACTGTCACCGGCGCGGAGAATGTCCTCTGGACCAGCAGCGATCCCAACGTGGCCACGGTGGACGACAGCGGCACCGTCACCGCCGGCGTTCCCGGCACGGCCACCATCACCGTCACCACCGCCGACGGCTCCCAGTCTGCCGCCTGCACCGTCCAGGTAGCCACCCCCCTGCCGCCGGAGCCGCCCAAGGAGAAGCTGGGCCTGCGCTCCATTTATCAAGCCGAGGGAGAGACCATCTCTGAGTTCTCCACCAGCGTGGGCGCCGCCGTCCAGATGCGCGTAGACGGCACCGAGCAGACCATCACCTGGACCATCGAGGACCCCAAGATCGCCACCGTCACCGCCGACGGTCTGGTCACCGGCGTGGCCAAGGGCAAAACCGTTCTGAAGGCTACCGTGGGCGACCAGAGCGTCAGCTGCTTCGTCATCGTCAACTGAATCCCCGTATCCTCTCGCCCCGCAGCGCTGCTGCGGGGCGATTTTTTGTCCGGGCGGGCGTTCCCGCCGCAAAAAACGTCACGAACCCATTGCGGTTCGTGACGTCACAGTCTGTCAAAATAAGTTCTTTCCCTCCTGTATTCCCCCGCCGGTGCGCTCACTTCCCCTCCGCCGGGAACTGGCGGCCTGTGTGGTCGATGGTATAGTTTTCCGTATAGATCAGCTGCCCGATGGGCACCACGGTGTAGCCCTCCCGGATCATGTGCTCCAGCACCGACGGCAGGGCCTCCGGCGTGTGGAGGGCGGCGTTGTGGAACAGCACGATGGACCCGGGGCACAGCTTATCGCGGACCCGTTTGCAGATGGTCCCGGCGTCATAGTCCTTCCAATCCAGACTGTCCACGTTCCACTGGATAGGCTCCATGCCCATGGAGCGGATGGCGGAGATCACATGGTCGTCGTACTCGCCGTAGGGGCAGCGGATCAGCGTGGGCGTCACCCCGGTGGAGGCAGCGATGCGCTGGTTGCTGGCGGTAACATCCGCCACGATCTCCTCCGCCGTCAGGCTGTTGTAGTGGTCGTGGTGGTTAGAGTGGCTCATGACCTCGTGGCCCGCATCGTGAAGGGCCTTTACCGACTCCGGGTATTTCTCCGCCCAGTCGCCCACGCAGAAAAACGTGGCCTTCACGTTGTACCGGGCCAGAATGTCGATAAGGATCTGGGTGTCCTCGTTGCCCCAGGCGGCGTCGAAGCTGACGGAGCACATTTTCTGCTCCCGTTCCACGCAGTAGATGGGCAGCTGCCGCTGAGCGGAGGAAGCCACGATGCTGGGAGGGCAGCTGACCACATAAAATATAGCCCCTGCCAGCACCAGCGCCCCCAGTGCCGCCACCGCCCGCCGCCGCAGCAGAAATACCCGCACCTTTCCCTTGCCCATGGCCATCCCGTCCTTTACTGAGTTTGCTACAGCGTATGCGCGCTCCGGCTGCGGTATGACAGCACAAAGCCCCCGGCCGAGCCGGGGGCATGCTATTTTGCAACGCTTGTCGGAAAGCTTATGCCAGCAGCAGCTTATCGTCTGCTGCGTCGGTGCCGCCGGCCTCGGAAAAGAGCGCCAGCAGATCGGGCACGGTGAGCCTCTGCTTTTCCCGGCCGGCAATGTCCAGCACCACACGGCCGGCATCCATCATAATGAGGCGGTTGCCGTGGGCAATGGCGTCCTTCATATTGTGGGTCACCATCATGGTGGTCAGGCCGTTTTCGGCCACGATGCGGTCAGAGAGCTCCAGCACCTTGGCGGCGGTCTTGGGGTCAAGGGCGGCGGTGTGCTCGTCCAGCAACAGGAGCTTGGGCTTCTTCAGGGAGGCCATCAGCAGCGTCAGCGCCTGCCGCTGACCACCGGAGAGCAGCCCTACCTTGGTGGTCAGTCGATCCTCCAGCCCCAGACCCAGTGGGGCCAGCAGGGCGCGGTATTGCTCCCGCTCGGCGTGAGAGATGCCCCATTTGAAGGTGCGGCGGCTGCCGCGGCGGGCGGCCAGCGCCAGATTTTCCTCGATCCACATGTCACCGGCGGTGCCCATCATGGGGTCTTGGAATACCCGGCCCAGATCGGCGGCGCGGCGGTACTCCGGCTTGCGGGTGATATCCTCACCGTCCAGCAGGATGGAGCCGCTGTCCACGGTGAACGTGCCTGCCACAGCGTTGAGCATGGTGGATTTTCCCGCGCCGTTGCCGCCGATGACGGTGACGAAATCGCCGTCATGGAGGGTCAGCGACAGGTCATCCAGCGCTGTTTTGGCGTTGACTGTGCCGGGGAAGAAGGTTTTGGAAATATGTTTCAGCTCAAGCATGGACGGTGCCTCCTTTGTGGGTGAGTTTTCCTTTCAGGTGGGGGACGGCCAGAAATACGGCCACGATTGCAGCGGACAGGAGCTTCAGATCATTGGTGTTCAGGCCCAGCTGCAAGACCACCTGCAAAACAAGGTAATAGACAATAGCGCCCAGCGACACCGACAGCATACGAAGGCCGAAGTTGCGGAACACCTTGCCCAACAGGCTCTCGCCGATGATGACGGCGGCCAGTCCGATGACGATGGCGCCGCGGCCCATGTTCACGTCCGCCGAACCCTGATACTGGCACAGGAGCGCGCCGGAGAGCGCCGCGATGCCGTTGGAGAGGGCAAGACCCACCACCACGTTGCGCTGGGTGTTGATGCCCTGCGCCCGCGCCATGCGGGCATTGGCGCCGGTGGCGCGGATACCGCAGCCGATCTCCGTGCCGAAGAACCAGTACAGTGCGGCGATGAGCAGGGCGGTGACGAGCAGCAGCAGGGGCATGGGATTTTCCAGACTCAGCTGCCGCACAAAGCGCTGGGATACGATCAGGTCGTACTTGTCCACGCTGACGGCCTGATTGGCCTTGCCGCCCATGATCCGCAGGTTTACGGAATAGAGCGCCAGCTGCGTCAGAATACCGGCCAGAATAGCGGGGATACCGCAGCGGGTATGGAGCGTTCCGGTGATAAAGCCTGCCGCCGCGCCGCACAGGGCGGCGATGAGCAGCGCCAGCCACGGATTTACGCCGCCGCGAATCAGCATGACGCAGGCCGCGCCGCCCAGCGCCAGCGAGCCGTCCACGGTCAGGTCGGCCACGTCCAGAATGCGGTAGGTGATGTATACGCCGATGGCCATCAGTCCCCAGATGAGGCCTTGGGTGACGGCGCCCGGCAGCGCGTTGAGAAGCGAGGTGAGCAACATGTTATTTTCCTTCCTTTTCCTTGTCAGGCTCTGCCGCAGAAGGGCGATGGTGTTCGTTCTCCTGCGGCGGAGCCTATCCGTATGAGGGGGAGGGGGATAGCCCCCCTCCCGGTTACAGCTCAGGCGTTCAGCCCTCGATGGCGGTGTAGCCCTCCAGCGGAGTGATGTTCATCGTTTTGCACATGGCGGCGTTGTACTTGGGGGCAGCGGGAGCGTATTCAATGGGCATGGTGGAGATGTCCGCCTCGCCCTTGAGGATCTTGGCGGCCATCTTACCGGTGGTCACGCCCAGATCGTAGTAGTCGATGGACAGGGTGCATACGCCGCAGCCGGCGCACAGGCCGGCCTCGCCGCACACGGCGGGTACACCGGCGGCGGTCAGGATGTTGGCGATGCTCTCGGTGTTGTTGGCAGCGGTGTTGTCCGTGGGGATGTAGATCACGTCGCTGGAAGCGGCGGCCTTTTCCGTCACGGCGGCCAGATCGTTGGAGTCGGTGAAGGCAAACTCCGTGCAGGTGATCCCCTTGTCGGTGAGGTGCTTGGTGATCTCATCGATCTGGTAGCGTGAGTTGGGCTCGGCGGAGCAGAACAGCAGCCCCACCTTCTTGGCGTCGGGGAACCACTCGGTCACCATGGCGGCCTGCTTCTCCAGATCGGCAAGGTCGGAGGTACCGGAGATGTTGCCGCCCACGGTGCCGTCAAAGTCATCCAGATCCAGCGCCACGCCGTAAGCCGTAACGGCCGTGCCCAGAATGGGCACCTCGGAGGTGGCGGAGGCCGCGGCGGTCAGCGCCGGGGTGGCATTGGCCATGATGAGGTCTACATCAGAGGACAGAAAGCCGTTGATGATGGTGGAGCAGTTGTTGCTCTCGCCGGAGGCGTTCTGCACTTCGATGTTTACATCGTCGCCCAGCTCCTCCTTCAGCGCATCCACGAAGCCCTGGGTGGCGGCGTCCAAAGCCGGGTGCTGGGCCAGCTGGCACACACCCACCCGGTAGGTGGCCTTCTCGGCGTTATCGCCGCTGTTGTCGGGGGCATCGGTCTTGCCGCAGGCTGCCATGCTGACGATCATGACCAGCGCAAGGAATAGTGTAAACAGCTTTTTCATAGTGTTTCTCCTTTTTCGGTGATACAAATAATGAAAAGCCCTGTTCCGGGTGGAACAGAGCTTTTTGCAAACAAATACGTTGCGTCTATGCCCTATGCACTGCCGGAAATTCCTTTTTTGCGCAGCAAAAATAGCCCTCGTAATAGAAGGCGGCATAGACACGGTAGAAGCCCATCCGGGACGCAGAGATGCAGTTGTCAGCGTTCAGCTTTGCCATAGCGGACTCCTTCCTGCTGCGGGGCAGCGACTTGTTGATTGGAACTTTAGCACTTTTAATAGGAAAAGTAAATGCCCGTTTTGCATAAAATTTCAGAAATAGTCCCGGATATATTTGTTATATGCAGCCAATCGCTTAGAAAGGCCGGCAACGCGCCCTTTACCCATTGGAGCACTGCGTGCTGCTATTCCGCTCTCCATGCCGGAGACATTACGCCCTTCCGCAAGAATGGCGCATGTGGTCAAACGGCGCAGCAGCGTGAGGGGAACTTGTGCACTTTGCATAACGTATATAGTGAAAAATTTTGGGGTATGACCGTGATTTGGCGGAAACGACGGTTGACTTCGCTGGAAGATTTTGCTAAAATTCATCCATCATTTTTGAAGCGAAGGGAGGCGGCCACGATGACCAAGACTATGAACCGCAAGATGAACAAGACCATGACCGCCGCCTGTGCCGGTGCTGCTTCCTGCTGCGCCTGCGCCGCTTCTCATACTGTCATTCTGTCCGTGCTGGGCGCCATGATTATGGCGTCCATTATTATTATTTGCGCGCTGGTACTGCTGGTACTGGCTGCTTTTCCCTATGCGCCATTGGCACGGATAACCGCATGATAGGCTGATACAGGATACAGCGAAGCGGCTCTGCCATTGGCGGAGCCGCTTTTTTGTATATCTCCGGCGACGGAGAGGCTTTTATCAAACCAACCAAAAGGAGAACAAAACCATGAAAAAGAGAGTATTTGCGATGTTGATGGCCGTTGTGATGGCATTCAGCCTGATGGCCTGCGGCAATAAGGCCGATAACGGCAGCGGCGGCGCGGCTGACGCCGCCGAGACGATCAAGCTGGGCGTGGTGGGGCCGCTGACCGGCGGCTACGCCAACTACGGCCTGTCCGTGCAGCACGGCGCGGAGCTGGCTGTCAAGGAGATCAACGCTGCCGGCGGCGTCAACGGCAAGCAGCTGGAGCTGAGCGCGCAGGACTCGCAGGGCGACCCTGAGAGCGCCGTGGCGGCCTACGGCAAGCTGATGGACTGGGGCATGAACGTATTTCTGGGCGGCGTGCTGTCCGGTGAAACGGCCTCCGTGGTGGCGGCGGCCAAGGCGGACGATATGTTCATCATGGAGACCACCGGCTCTGCCGACAAGTGCATCGACGGCAACGACAAGGCCTTCCGCATCTGCTTCTACGACTCCTATCAGGGTACGGCTGCGGCGAACTACCTGAAGGACAACGCGCTGGCCGATGAGGTAGGCGTGCTCTATCAGAGCGACAACGATTATTCCGCCGGACTGTACAACGCATTCGTGGCCGAGTGTGAAAAAACCGGCGTGACCATCAAGGAGACCCAGACCTTTACCGCTGCCACGGCTACGGACTTTTCCACGCAGGTGAACGCATTGGCCAACTCCGGCGTCAAGGTGGTGTTCCTCCCCATCTACGCAGAGGAGGCCTCCACCTTCCTGACCCAGGCCAAGGGCAAGTTCGCGGAGGATGTGTACTTCTTCGGGGGCGATGGCCTGGACGGCATCCTGGGCAAGGTCAGTCAGGATGTGACCATCGCGGACAATGTGCTGATGATGACCCCCTTCGCGGTGGATTCCACCGATCCCAAGGTGCAGGCCTTCGTCAAGGCGTATGAGGAGGCCTATGGCGCCACACCCGACCAGTTTGCCGCCGACGCCTACGACGCGGTGTACACCGTCAAGGCCGCTGTGGAAGCCGCAGGCAGCACCTCCGGTGCGGAGCTGGCTGCTGCGATGACCTCCCTGACCGTGGAGGGCGTTACCGGCACCATGACGTGGAACGCCGACGGCAACACCAACAAAGCCGCCAGCGCTATCCTCTATAAGAATGGCGTGGGTACGCTCTTCGGCCAGGAGAGCACCGACGCCGCGGCATAATCAAGCCTCACTCTGCCTACCTCACATAAGCCCCCGTCCTCCCGGCCGTGTGCCGGGAGGACGCGCCGGGGGCGACGCAAAGGAATGATAACTATGACGAACCTGATACAAACCTTGATAAGCGGCCTGAGCCTGGGGAGCATCTACGCGCTGATCGCGCTGGGCTACACCATGGTTTACGGTATCGCCAAAATGCTGAACTTCGCCCACGGCGACGTGATTATGGTGGGCGCATACAGCGGCATTGTGGCGGTGGCGCAGATGGGCCTGTCCCCGTGGGTAACGGTGATCGTCAGCATCGCGGTATGCGCGGTGCTGGGCGTGGTCATCGAATTCTGCGCCTATAAGCCGCTGCGGCAGGCGGCGCCGCTGAGCGTACTCATCACCGCCATCGGCGTCAGCTATTTGCTGCAAAATGCAGCGCTGCTGATCTTCGGGTCACAGCAGATGGCCTATCCCACGCTGCTGAAGCTGCCCATGCTGACGGTGGGCGGCGTGCAGATAGACGGTATCACGCTGCTGACGCTGGCGGTGACGGCGGCGCTGATGGCAGCCCTGACGCTGTTTATCGACAGGACGAAGCTGGGCAAGGCCATGCGTGCCGTGTCCGAGGATAAGGGGGCCGCCACGCTGATGGGTATCCATGTGGACAGGACCATCACGCTGACGTTTGCCATCGGTTCGGCGCTGGCCGCCTTCGCCAGTATGTTCTATGGCATGACCTATGTGTACATCAAGCCCACCACCGGCGCCATGCCCGGCATCAAGGCCTTTACGGCGGCGGTATTCGGCGGCATCGGCTCTATCCCCGGCGCCATGATAGGCGGTATCCTGCTGGGCCTGATCGAGCAGATGTCCAAAACGTATATCTCCACTCTGTGGGCGGACGCCATCGTGTTCGCCGTGCTGGTGGTGGTGCTGGTGGTGAAGCCTACCGGCCTGCTGGGAAAACCCATGCAGGAGAAGGTGTGAGGTGAGGAAAATGCAACTGACACAGAAAAAAAGCCGGCGGGGCGACCTGCTGACAGCGGCGGCGGTGGCCATGCTGCTGGCGGTCATGGCCGCACTGCTGTATACCGGGAGCCTGACCCGGCAGGTGACAAATATGCTGATCCCCACGGCGGTGTATATCGTGATGGCGGTATCGCTGAATCTGGTGGTAGGACTGCTGGGCGAGCTGAGCTTGGGTCACGCCGGGTTCATGTCCGTGGGACTGTTCTCCGGCTGTCTGGTGGCCATCGCACTGACGAATACGGCGCTGCCGCTGATGGTGCGCCTGCCGGTGAGCATGCTGGCAGGCGGCCTGACGGCAGCGGTGTTCGGCCTGCTGGTGGGGCTGCCCACGCTGCGGCTGCGGGGCGATTATCTGGCCATCGTAACGCTGGCCTGCGGCGAGATCATCAAGAACATCATCACCAATCTGCGCGTTACCGGCGGGGCGCTGGGTCTGAATACCACTGCCATCTATGCCGGGGCCAAGGAGCTGCTGCCCTACGGCGCGGCGCTGGTGCTGCTGACGGTGGCGGTGATGCTGAACCTGAAGCGCTCCAAGTACGGCCGGGCCATCATGGCCATCCGGGATAACCGCATCGCGGCAGAATCCGTGGGGCTGAGCGTTACCCGGTACAAGCTGGCGGTGTTCGTCATCGCGGCGTTCTTCGCCGGGTGCGCCGGCGTGCTGTACGGACACTCGCTGGCCAACATCAAGGCGGCTGCCTTTGACTACAATATGTCCATCGAGATCCTGGTCATCGTGGTGCTGGGCGGTATGGGCAGCGTGCCCGGCTCGGTGGTATCCGCCATCGTGCTGACGGTGCTGCCGGAGGCGCTGCGTGAGGTGGCGGACTACCGGATGCTGGTGTACGCCGTGGTGCTGATTCTGGTGATGCAGGCCACCAATAACCCGGCCATGAAGCGGTTTTTCGGCGCTGCCTGCAAGAGCTTGACGCCAAAGAGAAAGGAGCGTGCGGCGCTGTGACAACAAAAGCAAAGCTGGTGAAGCGCCCTGTCTCCGCACTGCTGCCGGAGCGGGATGCGGACAAGTCCCCGGTGCTGGAGTGCGTGGGACTGGGCGTGACCTTCGGCGGACTGAAGGCGGTGGAGGACTTCAACCTGACCATCGGCCGCACGGAGATCGCGGGGCTGATCGGCCCAAACGGGGCCGGAAAGACCACGGTGTTCAACCTGCTGACGAAGGTGTATCAGCCTACGGCGGGCGCCATTTTGCTGGACGGCAAGGATACCCACGCCATGACCACGGCGCAGGTGAACCGGGCGGGCATCGCCCGGACGTTCCAGAACATCCGGCTTTTCAACGATCTGACGGTGGCGGAGAATCTGATGGTGGCCATGGGCGACTCTGTGCGCTATGGGCTGGTGGGCAGCATCCTGCACTTCCCCCGGTACGCCCGGGAGGAGCGGATTGCCCGGGAGCGGGCGGAGGAGCTGCTGAGTATCTTTCACATGGAGCGCCACGCCGATGAGCGGGCAGGCTCGCTGCCCTACGGCGCCCAGCGGCGGCTGGAGATATTGCGGGCGCTGGCGTCCAATCCGTGCCTTCTGCTGCTGGACGAGCCGGCGGCGGGCATGAATCCCTCGGAGACGGCGGAGCTGATGGAAAACATCCGCAGGATACGGGATACGTTTCAGATCGCCGTGCTGCTCATCGAGCATGACATGAACCTGGTCATGAACATCTGCGAGGGCATTTGTGTGCTGAACTTCGGCCATATCATCGCCAAGGGTACGCCGGAGGATATCCAGCGGAACCAGGCGGTCATCGAGGCGTATCTGGGCAAGAAAAAGGAGGCGGCGTCATGAGCAGCGTGCTGCAGGTGGAGAACATCAATGTGTATTACGGCAGCATCCACGCCGTGAAGGACGTGTCCTTTCATGTGGAGCAGGGCGAGGTGGTGACGCTGATCGGCGCCAACGGCGCGGGCAAATCCACCGCGCTGAACACTGTGGCGGGACTGCTGCGCAGCAGGACGGGCAGCGTCCATTTTTTGGGTGAGGAGCTGCGCCATGTGCCCGGCCATAAGCTGGTAGGGCGCGGCATGGCGCTGGTGCCGGAGGGGCGGCGCATCTTCCAGCATATGACGGTGCAGGAGAATCTGGACATGGGCGGCTATTGCCGCGGCGGTGATAAGAGCGCCGACATGGAGCGCGTGTTTGACCGCTTCCCGCGGCTAAAGGAGCGGCGCAGGCAGGTGGCCGGCACCCTGTCCGGCGGCGAGCAGCAGATGCTGGCCATGGGACGGGCGCTGATGAGCCGCCCCAAGCTGCTGATGCTGGACGAGCCGTCCATGGGCCTTGCACCGCTGCTGGTGGAGCAGATCTTCGACATCATCCGCCAGCTCCACGCCGACGGCACCACCACTTTGCTGGTGGAGCAGAACGCACAGGCGGCGCTGGCGGTGGCCGACCGGGGCTATGTGCTGGAAACGGGCCGTATCGTCACCGAGGGTACCGGCACGGCACTGCTGGAGAGCGACACCATCCGCAAGGCGTATCTGGGCGGATAAAACACCGGCCAACCACCCTGTTTACAGGTCAATTTTTTGGCTGATGCACACTGCTGCCAACCCCGCAAGCCCTTGCGGCACAACGGCTTTAAGTCATTTCCGGTTGCTCCACGTTCCACTGGATAGGCTCCATGCCCATGGAGCGGATGGCGGAGATCACATGGTCGTCGTACTCGCCGTAGGGGCAGCGGATCAGCGTGGGCGTCACCCCGGTGGAGGCAGCGATGCGCTGGTTGCTGGCGGTAACATCCGCCACGATCTCCTCCGCCGTCAGGCTGTTGTAGTGGTCGTGGTGGTTGGAGTGGCTCATGACCTCGTGGCCCGCATCGTGAAGGGCCTTTACCGACTCCGGATATTTCTCCGCCCAGTCGCCCACGCAGCGTATGCGCGCTCCGGCTGCGGTATGACAGCACAAAGCCCCCGGCCGGGCCGGGGGCTTTGTGCGTGGAGAGGGAATATGGATTATTCGGCAAACAGGGGAGTGGACAGATACCGGTCGCCGGTGTCCGGCAGCAGGACCACGATGGTCTTGCCCGCAGACTCCGGCCGCTGGGCGATCTGCAGAGCCGCCCACACGGCGGCGCCGGAGGAGATCCCCACCAGTACGCCCTCGGCATGGCCGATCTCCCGGCCCAGGGCGAAGGCATCCTCATTGGTGACGGGAATGATCTCGTCATAGATTCCGGTATCCAGCACCTGGGGCACAAAGCCTGCGCCGATGCCCTGGATCTTGTGGGCCCCGGCCACGCCGGTGGACAGCACCGCCGAGCTCTTGGGCTCCACCGCCGCCACACGAACGGCAGAGTTCCGGGACTTCAGATACCGGCCCACGCCGGTGATGGTGCCGCCGGTGCCGACGCCTGCCACGAACCAGTCCACCTGGCCGTCGGTATCCTGCCAGATCTCCGGCCCGGTGGTCTCAAAGTGGGCCTTGGGGTTGGCAGCGTTGACGAACTGGCCGGGCACAAAGCTGCCGGGAATCTCGTGGGACAGCTCCTCGGCCCTGGCAATGGCTCCCTTCATGCCCTTGGAGCCCTCGGTGAGCACCAGCTCCGCGCCGTAGGCCTTCATCAGCTGGCGGCGCTCCACGCTCATGGTCTCGGGCATGACGATGATGACCCGATAGCCCCGGGCGGCGGCCACGGAGGCCAGGCCGATGCCGGTGTTGCCGGAGGTGGGCTCGATGATGACGCTGCCCTCATGCAGCAGGCCCTTGGCCTCGGCGTCGTCGATCATGGCCCGGGCGATGCGGTCCTTCACGGAACCGGCGGGGTTCAGATACTCCAGCTTCGCCAGAATGCGGGCCTTCAGGCCGTACTTCTTTTCCAGGTGGGTCAGCTCCAGCAGGGGGGTGCGGCCGATCAGCTGATCGGCGGAGGTATAGATATGAGACATGGCAATTGCTCCTTTTTGTTATAAGATGTGTTTTTTCTCTGGTCTGGCGGGAAACTCACATTTTACAACATCGGAAAACCAGATATGCTTCCACGGGAATGACCTCGGTTCTCGAAAACTACTACCAATACGGTGTGTTGGTAGTATATTCCTGGCGGAGACAAAAGTCAACCCCCATGCGAAAAATTTCGCATGGGGGCTTATTCAGGAAATCCTACAGGCTCTTTTCCAGGGCATGGACCCAGTCGGCCTTCAGATAGTACAGCAGGAACACCACGCAGCTGACGCTCCAGGTGATGGGATAGGCCCAGAAGATGGTGGCAATATCCGGCCAGACCTTCAGAGCCAGGGTGATATAGCTGACCCGCAGGATGCACCAGCAGCCCAGCATGGTGTACATAGGCACCTGGGCCCGGCCCGCGCCCCGCAGCACGGCGGACACACCGTGGGCAAAGGCCAGGAAGCAGAAGAACAGTGCCTCGATGTGGGACTGACGCACACCGATGGCCACCACGGCCGGGTCGTCGTTGAACAGCCGCATGGCATAGGGGGCCAGGAAAAACAGCGCCACGCCGATGAGCTCCGCCATGGCCATGGAGCACAGGATGCCGATCCGCGCGCCCTGCTTGGCCCGGTCAAACTGCCCCGCTCCCAGATTCTGGCCGATGAAGGTGGTCAGAGCCATGGCGAAGGCGGTGATGGGCAGGAACACGAAGCCCTCCACCTTGGAATACGAGCCGCAGCCCGCCATGGCGTCGGAGCCGAAGGTGTTGATGTTGGACTGCACCACCACGTTGGCGATGGCGATGATGGAGTTCTGCACGCCGGAGGGAACGCCCTGGGAAGTGATTTTCTTCAGCAGAGGCAGATCAAAGCCGATGCGCTTGATCTCCAGCCGGTACGGCCCGTCGGACCGGGTCAGCTTGATGATGCACAGAACGGCGCTGACCACCTGGCTGATCACGGTGGCTACGGCGGCGCCCGCCACGCCCATATCCATGGCCCCCACAAACAGCAGGTCCAGGGCCACGTTGACCGCCGACGAGATAACCAGATAGTACAGGGGGCTGCGGCTGTCGCCCACCGCCTGCAGAATGCCCATGCCTGCGTTATACAGGATGGTGGCCAGGCTTCCCAGGAAGTACAGCCGGAAATACAGAATGGAGGTGTCCAGCACATCCGCCGGTGTGCGCATCCAGGTGAGGATGGTGGGGGTGAAGAATACGCCCAGAAGCGTCAGCAATACGCCGCAGCACAGAGCGAAGGCAAAGTCCGTATGGACGGCGGCGCGGACCTTTTCATAGTTCTTGGCCCCGAAATACTGGGCAATGACGATGCCCGCGCCGATGAACAGACCCATAAAAAAGCCTGTCATCATAAAAATGAGGTTGCCGCTGCTGGCCACAGCGGCCAGAGCCTGCTTGCCCACAAATTTGCCCACGATGACACTGTCCACCGTGTTGTACAGCTGCTGGCAGAGATTGCCCAAAAAGACCGGCACTGCAAAGCTGACCATGCGCTTCCAGATGGAGCCGGTGGTCATATCGGTGCTGCGGTTGATGGCGGCCACGCCGCATCGCCTCCTTATGTAAAGAAATCGTCAGTTCCTTCATTATAGGGGGAAAATGCGGAAAGGTCAACCCTCCATCGCCAAAATAAGTGTTTTTGTCTTTGAATCGTGCACAAAAGCGAAAATACGGCAAACGGATTCGGTGAAACCCGGCAGAAAAAATAGTTCTCCGCGCAGCGTGGGACCGCTGCGCGGAGAAGCAAAGGGGGGATGAGAGAGTAAATCGTTGTCAGTCGGCCAGGATCCGCACCGCACCCACATAGGTGCTGCTGTAATAGCCATCGAAATAGCTGATCTTGACCCCGCCGTTGGAGGTGGCGTGGATGAACGCGCCGCCGCCCAGATAAATGCCCACATGGGAGATGTCGCCGCCGCCATAGGAGAAGAACACCAGGTCGCCGGGCAGGCGCTGGGCGGAGGACACCCGGGTGAAGGCATACAGCTGATCGCTGGCCCCGTGGGACATGCGATAGCCGAAGTGGGCGTAGACGTACATGGTGAAGCCGGAGCAGTCAAATCCGCTGGGGGACGCGCCGCCCCACACATAGCGGGTGCCCAGGAAGGACTTTGCATAGTCCACCAGGTCCTCCCGGGCGCTCTTCACGGCGGAGGTGCCGGCATAATCGCTGTACTGCACGGCCTGGCACGCGTCGGACCGGACATAGCCGGTGGTGCCGCTGAAGGTGATCTGATACCAGCTGCCGTCCTCGGTGACGTCGTTGAGCCGGGCCACCTTGCCCTGGCGCAGGGTCCGCAGAGAGGCGGCGCTGTCGCTGGGGGCAGCGTATACCGTTATCTGACGGATGGCCATGGCGCCGTCATAGGCGTCCAGCAGGGCCTGGCGGGCGGCCTGACGGCCGGTGCGGTGCGCCGCGTCCAGAGCGGCCTGACGGGCGGCCTCCTCCTGACGGGCTTCCTCCTCCTGCTGCAGCTGCACCGCCTGGACGGACAGCTGGGACAGGTCCAGGGTCTCCTCCCGGTCCAGCAGGCCCATGTCAATGGCGATGCCCGCATTGGCTTCGGCGGACTGGGACAGGCCCGCGCCCTCCAGCACCTGGACGGCGGCGGAATAGGTGGCCGCGGCGGCAGCCGCGTCCTGTATCTGATGGCTCTGATCTGCGCTGACGATCCAGATACTGGACAGCGTCATGGATGCGGCCAGCAGCAGACAGGCGAAACGTCGGGATACCATAGGGTAAGACTTCCTTTCCATAAGGGGATTTTTCAAAGGACAAGAGATATCATACCACAATGGTTTCAAAAAAGCTACAAAAAATTACAGATTGGTAACAAAAGTTTTCAAAATGGTAAAAATTTACTGCCGTGTCACGCACAACACGGCAGTAAACTCGATATTCAGGACAAAATCCTCATTTTCGAAGGTCGGCGATGGCCTGGCCGGTGGCCAGGATGCTCTCTCCCGCCCGGCGAACGCTGGCTCCGGCAGCCTTTACCAGCTCGTCCTTCACGTCCACCGCCAGGCGGCGGAAGATCTCGGTGATGATTTTTTTCTTTTCCTCGTCGGCCCCGGCATACTCCCGCAGCAGGGCCGCTCCGGCGGCCAGTCCGCCGCTGCGCAGCTCCTCCAGGGTCTTGGTCCGGCCGCCCCGGCTGAGAATATCGAAAAACGCCCGGGAGAACTGCTCCCGCTCCTGGGGGGTCATGGAGCCGATCCACTCCCGCAGCACCCCGTCGGACAGCTGGCCCAGCTGGGAGCGCTGGCCCAGGTGGACAAAGTGGGGCCCCTCCACGCACCAGGACAGGGGCTCGTGCTGCATGATGGACCGGGCGGTGCTGTCCACCACCTCGTAGTCCTCGGCATGCTCCAGCAGCACGCCCACAATGGACGAGGCGGGAATGAAGGTAAACAGCCGGTCTGCCACTGCCTGGTAGCACGGCTCGTTTACCAGGTCCCGGCTGAAGCCGGGGCCGTCGTTGTTGTAGGCGGCGATGAGCCGCTTGCGCTGGAGCTTTTCGTCCAGGTGGACCGCCGCCCAGGCCGCCAGATTTCCTCCCTTGGAGTGTCCGCCGATGCGCAGGGGGCGCCGGGGGCAGGCCCGGGCCACGGCCTCGGCGTACTCCGTGGCCTTCAGCTGGGCGGGAACGGCGGACAGGAAGCTCATGTTGAAGTCCTCCTGCCAGCCCACAATGGTCATGTCCGTGCCGCGATAGGCGACGTATACGCTGCCGTCCGGCAGCAGGAAGGATACGGCGGCAAACTGCATCTGCTGGGCCTCGTCGTGGAGGCTTTCAAAGGCGAACAGCGACACGTCCCGGAACCGGGCCGTCTCCGCCGCCGCCCGCATCAGGGGGATATAGTCCAGGGTGGACAGGCCCAGCTGTTCGTCCTCCTCCGTCAGCTGGCGGCACACATCCCCCATGGGCATGGCGTCCTTGGGGTCGAAGCTCCACAGCTGCCGGAGCTTCTTCAGATTGATGTAGGAAATGATGCACAGGATCAGGCTGTCCACCTCGTTGAAGCCGTCCTGGGCAAGGGTCAGGTCGCCCCGCCACCGGAGGTAGTCGAACACGGTGGCGTTGGCGCGGGTCTCGTCAGACATGGGGGGTACCTCCTATTTGATTATTGCAGGGTCTTGCACCGCTCGTCGGTGTTGTGGATCACCTGGGCCACGCTCTGGCCCAGGCCGGGATACGCTGCCGTCAGGGTATCCGGCGTCATCTGGGGCAGGTCCTCCGCCTGGTCCAGGGCCTGACGGTACCGCACGCGGCTGAGTGTCATATCCGCCTGGCCCAGGCCCGCGTCATAGTCCCCGGGGGCCACGGCGAAGAAGTCCTCGTTGCCGCCGCAGCGGCGGTACAGCTGCCGCAGCAGGCCGTACAGCGCCCCGCTGAGATAGTCTCCGGCGGCGGTGATGGCCGGACGGCTGCCGGTCTTTCCCAGCTGGTCAAACAGGACGCTGACGGTGTTCACCACCAGCTTCTTTTGCAGGGTAGCCATGATGCTGCCCCGGAGGCTGCCCTTCTCCCCGGAGGCGTCGTACACGTCTCCGGCGTCGATGATGGACCCGTCCCGGCTCAGGGTCCGGCCCAGCAGATAGTCCGCCGACACATGGTAATAGTCGCACACCCGGGTCACGAAGGCCAGGCCCGGCTCCCGGATGCCGTTTTCATAGTGGCTCAGCAGCGCCTGGCTGATGCCCAGCTCCGCCGCCGCCTTCCGCTGGGACACGCCCTTCTCCTGCCGCAGCAGGCTCAGGGTGCGGGAAAAATCAGTTGCCATTCTCTCACCTATCTCTTTTCTATACAGTAAGTAGATTATACCGTGCTTTATACAAAAAGTAAATCCCCAATTTTGCCCGGGTGAACGATCCGCCGGATGGCCATTTCCCCGGCAAATACCGGCAAATTTCCAGGAATCAAATATGAAAAAGATGTTAATTCCTCCCAAATCCCTTGACGGGCGGGAAAAAAGAATGTATCATATGTTTTTGTAACGAATTTGTAACTTTTTAGGGGTTCCCTTATTATGAAACAAGACCTGATGCATAAAGACGTCCACGACGTCAACATAACGCCGGAGGAGCGCCGGAATATCTGGCAGCTGTGGCGGCAGAATCTGAAGGACTGGGTCTGGTACACCCAGGAGAATCCGGACTGGCTGGATCTGGATATTCAAACCGCCGTAAAGCGACATATCATCGCGCCCCTGCGCAGCGCCCGGCAGCGGCTGCGTGGTCTGGCCCAGCAGAAAAAGCGCCGGGAATTTCCGGAGTCCGAAAGCCGCCTGGCTCAGCTGCTGCTGTTTGCCTGGGGCAGCCTTCCCCGGATAGGCGCGGGCCTGCGGGAGCAATTTGCCGTGCGCCGCAAGCACAGCATCCGCCGCAGCGGCAGCATCCGCGCCCTGTGGGAGCGTATGCGTCTGCACCCGGCCATTTTCCTGGGCACCTGCGTCAGCGCTGCGGCGGTGATCGTGCTGCTGTCGATGTACACCGTGGGCACCACCGTCCGCTACGACGGCATCAACCTGGGCACCGTCAGCTCCCGCCGCACCGTGAATCTGGCGGTGGAGCAGCTGCAAACCGTCACCCGCCAGACCCTGGGAGACGAGAGCTACACCATCGACCGGAGCCTGCTGTCTACCCAGTCCCATGTGGTCCCCCGCCGGGAGGTAGAGAGCCGGGAGGACCTTACCGGGAGCCTCACCGCCCAGATCGGTGACGTCACCTATGGCTATACCCTGTATGTAGACGGCGAGGCCGTGGCTGCCACCACCTTCCCCGGAGCCATTGAGCAGCTGATGGAGCAGATGAAGGTGGGTTATATCACCGAGAGCACCGTGGACTGCTATTTCGTGGAGGATGTAGAGGTGAAGGAGGGCTATGTAGACAGCTCTCTGATCTCCAACCTGGGCTATATTGCCGAGAAGCTCAACGCCACCAAGGCCGGGGCCGTGGTATACACCGTGAAGCCCGGCGATGTGTGGTCCGCTATCGCCGAACAGAATGGCATGACCAATCAGGAGCTGCTGAACCTGAATCCCGGCTATGACATCGCCGTGCTCCATGCCGGCGACCAGCTGACCATTTCCAACGCCGTGCCCTATCTGACGGTGGTGGACGTGGAGCGGCAGAGCTATGTCCGGGACCTGCCCTTTGACGTGAATTACAAGGACGATCCCAATATGTACCAGGGCGACAGCAAGGTCCTGTCCAAGGGCGTATACGGCAAGGCCGACGTTACCGCCAACGTCACCTTCATCAACGGCGAGGAGACCGCCCGGGAATATGTGGCCTCCGTGACCCTGAGCCAGCCTGTGGCAGAGCTTCGGGCCCGGGGCACCAAGGCCCGGCCCACCTGGTTCCCCACCGGCAGCTTCCGCTGGCCCTGCTACGGCGTGATCACCTCCTTCTTCGGACCCCGTCGTGCCAGCGTGCCCGGTGCCTCCACCTATCACGAGGCGCTGGACATCGCCAACAGCTACGGCACCGCCATTTATGCCGCCGACGGAGGCACCGTGACCCTGGCCGGATGGTATGGCGGCCTGGGCTACTGCGTGAAGATCAACCACGGCAACGGTTTTGTCACCACCTATGGCCACAACAGCTCCCTGCTGGTATCTGTGGGGCAGCATGTGTACAAGGGGCAGCAGATCGCCCGCATGGGCTCCACCGGCATCAGCAGCGGGCCGCACTGCCACTTCGGCATGACCCGCAACGGCACCATCGTGGACCCCCTGAACTATCTGCCATAACCGCATCACAGCATACGCCAAAGGGCCGCCCGTGGGGGCGGCCCTTTTTCTGAATTCTCCCGATCCTCTCTTGACAGTCGCCGTCGATTCCGATACTATAATACCGAAAAAACTCAGGATAATGGAGGAAAAAGCTATGGATATCCAGCAGGCAGTGGCAGAGAACATCCACCGCATCCGAAAAGCGCAGCGGCTCAGCATTGATCGGGCAGCGGAGCTGTCCGGGGTATCCAAGAGCATGTGGGGCCAGATCGAGCGCGGCGGGGCCAACCCCACCGTGTCGGTGCTCAGCCGCATGGCCCAGGGGCTTCACGTCCCTCTGGAGCAGCTCATCGCCTGCCACGACGATCCGCCCACCATGCTGCACCGGGCGGTGGACGTGACCGGGCAGCGGCTGTGCGGCGGAAAGGTCATCGCCTACCGGCTGTTTCCCTTTGATCCGGAGTCCCGCAGCGAGAGCGTCCAGCTGGACCTGTTCATCAGCGGCAGCTATGACGGGCCGGACCGGGTCCCCGGCTCCTGGATCTACGTCACCTCTCTGTCCGGGACAGTGGAGGTCACCACCGGCGGCGAAGCGTACCGTCTGGAGAGTCGGGACTGTCTGTCCTTCCCGGGCAGCCAGCCCTATCGCTATGAAAACGTCGGCAACAACACGGTCCGGCTCATTCAGTGGACCGTGTATAAAAAATGAGACGCCCCGGCAAATTACGGAGGCAATCCTGCTTTTTTGACAGTCACAGCTCCCCGGCGCACGGTGTGCGCCGGGGAGCTGCCTGTTGATATCTGTTTTTCGGGAAGCGCTTACTCCTGATCCTGGGGGGCGTCCTCTGCGGGAGTCTCCTCCAGCACCTGGGCGGCATCGGCCTGAAGGGCCTCCACGCCGGCGCTCTCGCCGGAGACTTCCGCAGGCTCCTCCTGCTCCTCCTCCGTCACGGGGACCAGCTCCTCGGCGAAGTGCCGATAGGCGCTCAGGCCGGTGCCGGCGGGGATCAGCTTGCCGATGATGACGTTCTCCTTCAGGCCCACCAGATGGTCCACCTTGCCCTTGATGGCGGCCTCGGTGAGGACCTTGGTGGTCTCCTGGAAGGACGCGGCAGACAGGAAGGAATCCGTGGCCAGGGAGGCCTTGGTAATACCCATCAGCAGCTGGGTATAGGTGGCCTCCTGCAGCGGCTCGCCGTCCTCCCGGACCTCGCCCGCTTCAATGCGCTGGCGGACGCGCTCGTTCTCGTCCTCCACCTCCAGGATGTCGGCCATGGCGCCGGACAGCAGCCCGGTGTCGTTGGCGTCCTCCACCCGGACCTTGCGCATCATCTGACGCACGATGACCTCGATGTGCTTATCGTTGATATCCACGCCCTGCTGCCGGTACACCTTCAGAACCTCCTGGATGAGGTAGTTGTGCACGGCGGAGGCGCCGCGGATCCGCAGCACGTCGTGGGGGTTCAGGGCGCCGTCCTGCAGCTGCTTGCCCTTTTCGATAACGTCGCCGTCCCGGACCTGCAGACCGGTATGGGGCACGGCATAGGTGCGGGTATCGCCGTCGTCGGCGGTGACAATGATGTTCAGCAGGCTGCCCTTGGCGGCCTCCTCAAAGCGGACCTTGCCGCCGATCTCGGCCAGGGTCGCCATCTTCTTGGGCTTGCGGGCCTCGAACAGCTCCTCCACGCGGGGAAGACCCTGGGTGATGTCGCCGCCGGCCACGCCGCCGGTATGGAAGGTACGCATGGTCAGCTGGGTACCGGGCTCACCGATGGACTGGGCCGCGATGATGCCGACGGCCTCGCCGGGACCCACGGGCTTGGAAGTGGCCAGGTTCATGCCGTAGCACTTGGCGCAGATGCCGCTGTGGGCCTTGCAGGTCAGCACGGTGCGGATCTCAGCGGAGTGAATGTCGAAGCTCTCCAGCAGGGCGGCGTCGTCCTCGGTCATCATGTGATCCTTGGAGATCAGCACCTCGTCGGTGCCGGGCTTCAGGATGTCCCGCACCGGGAAGCGGCCCTTGACACGCTCGGAGAACTTCTCGATGACCTGGCCGTTTTCGCTGATCTCGGACACCAGAATGCCCTTCTGCACGCCGCAGTCGTCCTCGCGGATGATGACATCCTGGCACACGTCCACCATGCGGCGGGTCAGATAGCCGGAGTCGGCGGTACGCAGAGCCGTATCCGCCAGGCCCTTACGGGCGCCGCGGGAGGAGGTGAAGTAGTCCAGCACGGACATACCCTCTCGGAAGTTTGCCTTGATGGGGATCTCGATGGTCTTACCGGCGGTGTTGGCCATCAGGCCGCGCATACCGGTCAGCTGACGGATCTGCTTCATGGAGCCTCGGGCGCCGGAGTCCGCCATCATGAAGATGGGGTTATAGCGGTCCAGGCTGGCGGTCAGGGCGTCGGTAACGTCGTTGGTGGTCTTTTCCCACTCGCGGACCACCAGCTTATAGCGCTCCTCGTCGGTGATGAAGCCCATGTTGTACTGGTCCTCGATGTCCACCACCCGCTGCTCCGTCTCGCGGATCAGCTCATACTTCTTCTCGGGCACGGTCATGTCCGCGATGGAGATGGTGATGGAGCCCCGGGTGGAATATTTATAGCCCGTGGCCTTGATGTTGTCCAGCACCTCGGCGGCGATGGTGAAGCCGTACTGCTTGATGGTGCGGTCCACGATCTTGCCCAGCAGCTTCTTGCCGCAGGTCTCGGTGATCTCATAGTCGAAGAAGTGCTCGGACCGGGTGCCGTCGTCGTTGTACCGCTTCACAAAGCCCAGATCCTGGGGGATGTTGCGGTTGAAGATGATGCGGCCTGCGGTGGCCCGGACCACATGGGACAGCTTCTCGCCGTCCACTTCCTTGGTGACGCGGATCCACACCGGCTGATGCACGCCGATGATGTGCTCGTTATAGGCCATGAGCACCTCGTCCTCGTCGCGATAGATGTTCATGTGGACATTGGCCTTCTCCTGGTCGGTAAGCTCGTCATAGCTCTTGCCGGCCAGGGCAAAATCCACGCCCTGGGGCCAATATTCGTCGTTGTCCATCTGGCTGACGCCGTTTTCAAACCGCTCGAAGGTCAGGTAGTAGGAGCCCAGCACCATATCCTGGGTAGGCACGGTAACGGGGCCGCCGTCCTGGGGCCGCAGCAGGTTGTTGGCAGACAGCATCAGCAGCCGGGCCTCGGCCTGGGCCTCGGCGGACAGGGGCACATGGATAGCCATCTGGTCGCCGTCGAAGTCGGCGTTGAAGGCGGTGCAGTTCAGGGGGTGCAGCTTCAGGGCGCGGCCCTCCACCAGCACCGGCTCAAAGGCCTGGATGCCCAGGCGGTGCAGGGTAGGCGCGCGGTTGAGCATCACGGGATGGTCCTTGATGATCTCGTCCAGGGCGTCCCACACCTCGGTGACGCCCTTGTCCACCATGCGCTTGGCGGACTTGATGTTGTTGGCGGAGCCATCCTCCACCAGCTTCTTCATGATGAAGGGGCGGAACAGCTCCAGGGCCATCTCCTTGGGCACGCCGCACTGATAGATCTTCAGCTCGGGGCCCACGCAGATGACGGAGCGGCCGGAATAGTCCACGCGCTTGCCCAGCAGGTTCTGGCGGAAGCGGCCCTGCTTGCCCTTGAGCATGTCGCTGAGGGACTTCAGGGCCCGGTTGTTGGCGCCGGTAACGGGACGGCCCCGGCGGCCGTTGTCGATCAGGGCGTCCACAGCCTCCTGGAGCATGCGCTTTTCATTGCGGACGATGATGTCCGGGGCGCTGAGCTCCATCAGACGCTTGAGGCGGTTGTTGCGGTTGATGACCCGGCGATACAGGTCGTTGAGGTCGGAGGTGGCAAAGCGGCCGCCGTCCAGCTGGACCATGGGGCGCAGCTCCGGGGGGATCACCGGCAGCACGTCGATGACCATCCACTCCGGCTTGTTGCCGGACAGGCGGAAGGCGTCCACCACCTCCAGGCGCTTCACCACCCGGGCCTTCTTCTGGCCGGTGACGGTTTTCAGCTCCGCATGGAGCTGGGCGCTGAGCTCCTCCAGGTCGATCTGCTGCAGGAGCTTCTTCACGGCCTCGGCGCCCATGCCGGCGTCGAAATCGTCCTCATACTTCTCCCGCATGTCGCGGTATTCCTTTTCGGACAGCAGCTGATTGCGCAGCAGGGGAGTCTCGCCGGGATCGGTGACGATATATGCGGCGAAGTACAGGACCTTCTCCAGGATCCGGGGGCTGATGTCCAGCAGCAGGCCCATCCGGGAGGGGATGCCCTTGAAATACCAGATATGGCTGACGGGGGTGGCCAGCTCGATGTGGCCCATGCGCTCCCGGCGCACCTTGGCCCGGGTGACCTCCACGCCGCAGCGGTCGCAGATCTTGCCCTTGAAGCTGATCTTCTTATACTTGCCGCAGTGGCACTCCCAGTCCTTGGTGGGCCCGAAGATCCGCTCGCAGAACAGGCCGTCCCGCTCGGGCTTCAGGGTGCGGTAGTTGATGGTCTCCGGCTTTTTCACCTCGCCGTAGGACCATTCGCGAATCATTTCCGGAGAAGCGATTCCGATCTTGATGGCGTCAAAAGTGGGATAACTCATGCTGTATGCTCCTCCTATTCCTTAAAATTCGTCGTCCGCGCCGTCGTAGGAGGCCTCTACCTCCTCCTCGGGCACATAATCGAAGCCTGCGTCCGCCAGCTCCTCTTCGTTGGCGTACCGGCTGCGGCGGTCGTCGTCGGCATCCATGCGGGAGAGATTGAAGGTATCCAGGGCGTTTTCGTCCTCCTTCAGCTCGATCTGGTTGCCGTCCTCGTCCAGCACCTGGATGTCCAGGCACAGGGACTGCAGCTCCTTCACCAGCACCTTGAAGGACTCGGGCACGCCGGGAGTGGGCACGTTCTTGCCCTTGACGATGGCCTCATAGGTCTGCACGCGTCCGGTGACGTCATCGGACTTCACCGTCAGGATCTCCTGCAGGGTATAGGCTGCGCCGTAGGCCTCCAGGGCCCAGACCTCCATTTCGCCGAAGCGCTGGCCGCCGAACTGGGCCTTGCCGCCCAGAGGCTGCTGGGTCACCAGGGAATAGGGGCCGGTGGAGCGGGCGTGGATCTTATCGTCCACCAGGTGGTGCAGCTTCAGGAAGTACACATAGCCCACGGTGACCTTGTTGTCGAAGCGCTCACCGGTGCGTCCGTCGTACAGCCAGCTCTTGCCCTGGGGGTCCAGACCCGCCTGGGTCAGGGCCTCGGTGATATCCTTATCGGTGGCGCCGTCGAAAATGGGGGTGGCCACCTTCCAGCCCAGGGTCTTGGCGGCATAGCCCAGATGGACCTCCAGCACCTGGCCGATGTTCATACGGGAGGGCACGCCCAGGGGGTTCAGCACGATGTCCAGGGGGGTGCCGTCGGGCAGGAAGGGCATATCCTCCTGGGGCAGCACCCGGGAAACGACGCCCTTGTTGCCGTGGCGGCCGGCCATCTTGTCACCGGGCTGGATCTTGCGGCGCTGGGCGATATAGACCCGGACCACCTGGTTCACGCCCGGCCCCAGCTCGTCGCCGGCCTCCCGGGTGAACACCTTGGCGTCCACGATGATGCCGCTTTCGCCGTGGGGCACCTTCAGGGAGGTATCCCGGACCTCCCGGGCCTTCTCGCCGAAGATGGCCCGCAGCAGGCGCTCCTCGGCGGTCAGATCGGTCTCGCCCTTGGGGGTGACCTTACCCACCAGGATGTCCCCGGCGTGGACCTCGGCGCCCACGCGGATGATGCCGCGCTCGTCCAGGTCCTTCAGGGCGTCCTCGCCCACGTTGGGGATATCCCGGGTGATCTCCTCGGGCCCCAGCTTGGTATCCCGGGCGTCGATCTCATATTCCTCGATATGGATGGAGGTGTAAACATCCTCCTTCACCAGCCGCTCGTTGAGCAGCACGGCGTCCTCGTAGTTGTAGCCCTCCCAGGTCATGAAGCCCACCAGGATATTGCGGCCCAGGGCGATCTCGCCCTGATCGGTGGCGGGACCGTCGGCCAGCACCGTGGAATCGTCGCCGCCGTGGACCCGCTCGCCCACGGAAACGATGGGCTTCTGGTTGATGCAGGTGCCGTGGTTGGAGCGCAGGAACTTGATGAGCTTATAGTCCTTGCTCTCGCCGCTGTCATACTTGACGGACACGTTGGTGGCGTCCACCTTGGTGACCACGCCGTCGCCCTCGGCCAGCACCACCACCTCGGAATCCAGGCAGATTTTGTGCTCCATACCGGTGCCCACGATGGGAGCCTCCGGCCGCAGCAGGGGCACGGCCTGCCGCTGCATGTTGGCGCCCATCAGGGCGCGGTTGGCGTCGTCGTTGGGCAGGAAGGGGATCATGGCCGTGGCGATGGACACCATCATACGGGGGGAGATGTCCATATAGTCCACGTATTCCGGCTCCACCTGGATGGTCTCGTCCTGGTGGCGGCAGGTGATACGGGGGCCGATGAGGCAGCCGTTCTCGTCCACCGGCTCGGCGGCCTGGCAGACCACATACTGATCCTCCACGTCGGCGGTCATATAGGTGATCTCGTCGGTGACATGGCCGGAGGGCCGGTCCACCCGGCGGAAGGGGGCCTCGATGAAGCCGTACTCATTGACCCGGGCATAGGTGGCCAGATAGGAGATCAGGCCGATGTTGGGACCTTCAGGGGTCTCGATGGGGCACATGCGGCCATAGTGGCTGTAGTGCACGTCGCGGACCTCCATGTTGGCGCGCTCGCGGCTGAGGCCGCCGGGGCCCAGGGCGGACAGGCGCCGCTTGTGGGTCAGCTCGGCCAGGGGGTTGGTCTGGTCCATGAACTGGCTCAGGGGGCTGGAGCCGAAGAACTCCTTGATGGCGGCGGTGACGGGCCGGATGTTGATCAGGCTCTGGGGCGTGACAATGTCCAGGTCCTGGATGGTCATCCGTTCCCGGATGACCCGCTCCATGCGGGAAAAGCCGATGCGGAACTGGTTTTGCAGCAGCTCGCCCACGCAGCGCAGGCGGCGGTTGCCCAGATGGTCGATATCGTCCTTGGACACCAGGCCGTGGGCCAGGACGTTCATATAGTTGATGGAGGTGAGGATGTCGTCGATGATGATGTGCTTGGGCACCAGGCGGTCCGCCTGCAGGCGGCACTGCTCGATGAGCTCCTCGCCCTGATACTGACTCAGCAGCTCCTGCAGCACGTCGAAGCGCACCCGCTCCTTGATGCCGCAGGCCGTCTTGGGGTCAAAGTCCACATAGCGGCTCATGTCGCACATGCGGTTGGTGAAAATGCGGATGATGTCGCCGTTTTCCAGCTGGACCTTCACCATACCCACACCGATGGCGTCCAGGGTGCGGCAGTCGTCGCCGGAGAGGACGTGGCCCTCCTCCAGCAGCAGCTCGCCGGTGGCGGGGTCGGCTACGGGCTCGGCCAGCTTCTGGCCCTTGGCCTGGGTCCACAGGGTCAGCTTCTTGTTGAACTTATACCGGCCCACGGTGCTCAGGTCATACCGCCGGGGATCGAAGAACAGGTTCTGCATCAGGGTCTCGGCGGAGTCCAGCGTGGGCGGCTCGCCGGGGCGCTGCTTGCGATAGATCTCCAGCATGGCCTCCTCATAGGATTTGCAGGTGTCCTTTTCCATGGTGGCCACAATGCGGGGATCGTCGCCGAAGCGGTCCAGGATATCGGCGTCGGTTTTCAGGCCCAGGGCCCGGATCAGGCAGGTGATGGGCAGCTTGCGGTTCTTGTCGATGCGGACCCAGAACACCTCGCTGCTGTCGGTCTCATACTCCAGCCAGGCGCCGCGGTAGGGGATCACCGTGGACGTCAGCAGAGGCAGGTCCGTTTTCAGGTCGATCTCCTTGCCGTAGTAGATGCCGGGGGAGCGGACGATCTGGCTGACCACCACGCGCTCGGCGCCGTTGATGACGAAGGTGCCGCCATGGGTCATCAGGGGGAAATCGCCCATGAAGATCTCCTGCTCCTTGATTTCGCCCGTCTCCTTATTGTGCAGGCGGACGCTGACCTTCATGGGGGCGGCATATGTGGCGTCCCTGGCCTTGCACTCCTCCACGTCGTACTTGGGCTTTTCGTCCATGCTGTAGTCGATGAAGCTCAGCTCCAGGTTGCCGGCATAGTCGCCGATGGAGGCCACGTCGGCAAAAACCTCCCGCAGGCCGGTGTCCAGGAACCACTGATAGGATTTCTTCTGGATCTCCAGCAGGTTGGGCATCGCCATGACCTCTTCGTGTCTGGCAAAGTTCTTGCGCAGGGTCTTGCCATAATACTTGTCCTTGGCCATCTTCAATACTCACGCCTTTCTTTTCGCATTTTCTCCGTGCTTTTCCTCAGGGAACGGCTCTCCACCGATTTGACACGCGGGGGCGAGTTGTTTGTTTTCGCACTGTTCCACTTGTAATTTCGGGGGAAAGCTGGTATCATAACAGCAGATTGAAATGGGGCGTTAGCCCTATTTTCCCAATATAGCGTCTCATTGTACCATAGACGCGCCTGCTTTGTCAACATAAAACACTGCCTCGCCCGAAATTTTTTCGTGGCTGCGGTGTTTTTTATTTTCCGCCTCCCGCACCTCCGGTCCATCCGCAGGGGCGGAGGACTCTGTCCGCCCGAAGCCAACAATCCAGCGGTGCATTCCGTAGGGGGCGGCGTCCCCGACGCCCCAAGGCATTCCGTCATTTTTCCATACAAAAAGCAGCCCTTCGGCTGCTTTTTGTATGTCATCTTGTCAAAAATCCTTTTTGACAAGATGAGCAAGCATTTTCAAAACTTTCATAAAAGTTCTGAAAATGCGGTGATTGAAAACGAAAGACACCCCTGATGGGTTTCTTTCGTAACTATCTTCCTTTCCGAAGGCGGAGGCAATCCTGCTTTTTTGACAGTCTCATGCAAAAAGCAGCCCTTCGGCTGCTTTTTGCATGTCAGCTTGTCAAAAATTCTTTTTGACAAGTTGTTTTCAGAACAGGCCGGGAATGTTCAGCCCGCCGGTGACGGAGCCCATGGCGGACTCCATAGCCTCCTCCGCCTGGCGCAGGGCCTCGTTAACGGCGGAGATCACCAGGTCCTGGAGCATCTCCACATCCGCCGGGTCCACGGCGTCGGGCTGAATGGTCAGCGCCGTCACCTGCTTCTTGCCGGATACGGTGGCCTGCACCGCGCCGCCGCCTACGGAGGCGGTGAAGCTGCTCTCCTCCACATTCTTCTGGGCAGCTTCCATATCCTGCTGCATCCTGGCCAGCTTCTGCTGCATTTGCTGCTGCTGGCGCATCATCCCGGCGCTGCCGCCGAACCCGTTGCGGGCACTGTATCCCTTAGCCATGTCGCATTCTCCTTTATATTACGAAATATTGCTTATTTGATCTTGAAATTTTCCAGCTGCTGGCCCTGGGCCGCCACCTCATCCAGCTTATCCGGGGTCTTTTCCGCCGGAGGCTCCTCCCAGGGCGGCGTCTGATCTTCGGGAGCCGCCGTTTCCGCCGGAGGCTGGGGCTCCGGGGCCTTTGGGGGAGCCGGTTTTGGCTCCGGGCGGGGCTTCCGGGGGGCGGACTTTTTTCCGGCGGGGGCCGGTGCGCCGCCAACGGTCAGCACCACCCGGACGGTTTGTCCCTCTGCGGCGGAGGCCACCTCCTGGAGCACATGGAGCACCGAGTTGTTGTTCAGGGAGTCCCGGACGAACTCGTTCTGGCAGTACAGCGTCAGGCAGTCGCCGTCCACCGCCCCCCGGACCATATTCAGAAACACCCGGTGATTCACCGCCAGGCGGCCCTTGCAGTGCTCCTTCATGGCGTCCCATTTGCCGGTGTCGCCCACCACGGCGGCGGCCCTGGCAGCCGCCGGTTCGGGAGCAGGTCTGTTGGCCGGACGCTCGGCAGGCGGTTCTTCGTCCGGAATATCGAATATCCGTTCCCGGTTCCCGGGCTCCTGGGGCAGGGGCGGCTCCTCCGGCATGGGAGGGCGATCCTCCGCCGGTTCGTCCCGGCTTGTCCCGGTGCTGTCCCGGGACACAGGGGCCGGTTTCGGGGACATCCCACTGTTTTGCGGGACAGTTTTTATTGAAATTCCGTTAGATATCTGATCCTCCAGCCGGTCGATCCGCTGGCTCAGGGCCGTCAGGTCGCCGGAAAGACCTTCGTCGCACAGGCGCAGCAGACACAGCTCCGCATCCGTCCGGGGCTGGAAGCTGTCTCCCAGCCCGGCGCAGCAGGCCTGGATGGTCTCCGTCAGATACAGAAACCGCCGCATGGGCTGGCTGCCGGAAAGGGACTTCAGGGTCTTGGTATCGTATATGCCCGTCAGCAGGGCGGCGGCCCCGTCGGGGGCAGCCTTGAGAATGGTCATGTCCCGGGCCAGGTCCCCCAGCTCCCCCAGCATGGCGGCCACATCCTTGCCGCCCCGGTACAGCTCATCCAGCCGGGTCAGGGCCCCGGCGGCATCCCGCCGGAGGATGCAGTCCATCAGCTCCACCGTCTGGACGCTGCCGGCCAGGCCCAGAATGTCCAGCACCGTGCGGCTGTCCAGCCGTCCCTGGGCCACCCGACACTGGTCCAGCAGGCTCAGGGCGTCCCGCAGGGCGCCGTTGGCCATGCGGGCCAGGATCTCCGCCCCGTCGGGGGCCAGGGGAATATTTTCGGCCCCGGCAATGCGCAGCAGGTGCTTTTCCATATCCCGGGGCAAGATGCGCTTGAAATTGAAGCGCTGGCACCGGGAGAGAATGGTGGCCGGAACCTTGTGCAGCTCCGTGGTGGCCAGAATGAACATCAGGTGCTCCGGCGGCTCCTCAATGGTCTTGAGCAGAGCGTTGAAGGCCTGGGTGGACAGCATGTGGACCTCGTCGATGATATAGACCCGCTTTTTCAGCACCGTGGGGGTATAGACCGACTCGCTGAGCAGCTCCCGGATGTCGTCCACCCGGCTGTTGCTGGCAGCGTCCAGCTCCGTCACGTCCAGCAGGGAGCCGCTGTCGATGCCCCGGCAGGCCTCGCACCGGTTGCAGGGGGCCCCGTCCTCCGGGTGCAGACAGTTGACGGCCTTGGCCAGGATCCGGGCGCAGGTGGTTTTGCCGGTGCCCCGGGTGCCGGTGAACAGATACGCGTGGGCCGTGCGGCCCTCGGCCACCTGGCGCTGGAGCGTGCCGGTGATGTGGTCCTGGCCCACCACCTGGGAAAACGTCTTGGGCCGCCATTTGCGGTACAGTGCCTGATACATGAAGCAGCCCTCCCTTTGCGTTTGCGTAAAAAATAAAACTCCTCCGCTGCCAGCCGCGGGGCCGGTGGACTCGCGGCACATGGATGATCCCTCTTAATGCTGCTCGGTTCCCCGCCTGACATGATTCGTGGGTATCCATTGCGCGAGACCGGCTCCGCAGCTGGCGGCGGAGGAGTCGTCATGCAGATATCCTATCACATTTCGCTCCCGTTGGCAACTGGAATTTTTTTCGCAGGGGGATTCATAGAAATTTTACACAAAAGCCGACGTTCCGCGCTTGTGAGAAAAAATTTTTTATGGTATACTCCAATAATACTGAGAAAGTATCTGCCCGGCGGGCAGTTTTTTTAACGGAAGGAGACCGATATGGACTCAAACAACAGAAACAATCGAAACGGCGGAAACAAGAAAAACAACAAAAACCTGCGCAGCGTCATCTCTCTGATTGGCTGGGCCCTGGTGCTGACGCTGGTATTCAACTACATCCTGGCCGCCACCAGCGGCGGAAGGAGCTTTGAGGTCCCCTACAGCGAGATGATGGACCTGGTGGAGCAGGACCAGATCAAGGAGATCCAGCTGAAGGACGGCGTACTGTACGCCACCCCGGTGGACGGATATACCTATACCGAAAAGACGGACAACAAGTACCGGGAGCCCAAGACCTATACCCAGAGCGAAAAGACCAAGCTGACCCTGTATACCACCTATCTGACGGACACCCGGCTGCTGCCGCTGCTGGATGAGCACAATGTGGAGTATTCCAGCCCCGTTAAGAGCTCCTGGAGCGTTCTGGGAGACATCCTGGTGATGTATATCCTGCCTATGCTGCTGACCATGGGGCTGATCGTGCTGGTGATGCGGATCGTGTCCAAAAACGGCGGGGGCATCGGCGGCATCGGCAACGTGGGCAAGTCCAACGCCAAGGTGTATATGGAAAAGCAGACCGGCGTCACCTTCAAGGACGTGGCCGGTCAGGATGAGGCCAAGGAGTCCCTGGAGGAGATCATCGACTTCCTCCACAACCCCGGCAAATACACCGCCATCGGCGCCAAGCTCCCCAAGGGCGCGCTGCTGGTAGGCTCCCCCGGCACCGGCAAAACGCTGCTGGCCAAGGCCGTGGCCGGCGAGGCCAACGTGCCGTTCTTCTCCATCTCCGGCTCGGACTTTGTGGAGATGTTCGTGGGCGTGGGCGCGTCCCGGGTCCGTGACCTGTTCAAGGAGGCCGCCAAGGTGGCTCCCTGCATCATCTTCATCGACGAGATCGACACCATCGGCAAATCCCGGGACGGCGGACGCTTCGGCGGCAACGACGAGCGGGAGCAGACTCTGAACCAGCTGCTGGCGGAGCTGGACGGCTTCGACCCCAGCAAGGGCGTTATCGTTCTGGGCGCCACCAACCGGCCGGAGGTGCTGGATAAGGCGCTGCTGCGGCCCGGCCGCTTCGACCGGCGCATCACCGTGGACCGGCCCAACCTGGCGGGCAGACTTGCCACCCTGCAGGTCCACACCCGGAACATCCGCCTGGCGGAGGACGTGAACCTGGACAAGATCGCCCAGGCCACCGCAGGCTGCGTGGGTGCGGACCTGGCGAACCTGGTGAACGAGGCGGCCCTGCGGGCCGTGCGCAAGGGCCGCAAGGCCGTGAACCAGAACGACCTGCTGGCGGCCTTTGAAACCGTCATCGCAGGCTCCGAGAAGAAGGGCACCGTCATCACCCAGGAGGAAAAGCGCATCATCGCCTATCACGAGGTGGGCCACGCTCTGGTGGCGGCCAAGCAGAAGAATGCCCAGCCCGTCAGCAAGATCACCATCGTGCCCCATACCCAGGGAACTCTGGGCTACACCCTGCACCTGCCGGAGGAGGAGAAGTTCCTCATGTCCAAGGAGGACATTCTGGCGGAGATCCGGACCCTGCTGGCAGGCCGGTCCTCGGAGGAGATCGTGTGCAACACCATGACCTCCGGCGCAGCCAACGACATCGAGCGGGCCACGGAAATGGCCCGGAATCTGGTGGCCCGCTTCGGTATGTGCGACGAGTTCGACATGATGGCCCTGGGCACCGTGCAGAGCCAGTATCTGGACGGCGGGTACTCCATGACCTGCGCCCAGGAGACGTATGCCGCGGCGGACCGGGCCACCATTGCCATCATCCGCCAGTGTCATCAGGACGCCAGGAAGCTCCTGGAGGAAAACCGGGAGCTGCTGGACAAAATCGCGGCGTATCTGCTGAAGAAGGAGACCATTACCGGCCAGGAGATGATGGCCATCATCGAGGGACGGGACCCGGAAACCGTGGACAACTACGGCGCCACCCGGGAGGAGGACCAGAAGCTGTTCCGTCCCTCCACCCCGGACGTGATCGATCCCCCGGCCAGGCACATCAATATCGTGTCCCAGCCTATCCCCATGCCGGACTTTGATAAGAAGGACGAGAAGCCGGAGGGGCAGCCCCAGGATAAGCCGGAGGACCAGAGTGAGCATGGCGGGAGCAAGGAATAAACAGCGGAAATAAGCATACCAAAAGGAGACGGGCCGCGGCCCGTCTCCTTTTGAGCTTGTCAAAAAAGGGCGTTGCCCTTTTTTGACAGTCTGGTCTGCCAGGGATTGGCCCCAGTATGCCAGCCGATAAAGCGAAAACGTTTCCACGGATTCACCTTATTGAAACAACGTTTTTCGACTTGATTTTCTCATTGTTTTGTGCTATATTGGGATGGCATATGAAAAGCGGAAGCGGAGGAAGGATCACTCCGCCTTGAGAAAGGGGGCGCCGCCGGATGGGCCTGTACATAGGAAAAGTGGATCGCAGGTGGCTGTCCCGGGTGCTCCTGATCATGCTGGCGGACATCATCGGCATCATGGGCTCGTACCTGCTGGCCCTGTGGGCACGGTTCGACTTCCACTTTACGGATATTCCCCAGGAGTTTGTGGACGGATATCTGCACACCATCTGGTGGTGGGTGCCGGTCTGCCTGGCGGTGTTCTGGCTGTGCAACCTATACAACAGCATCTGGCGGTTCGTCAGCGTGGACGCACTGATGCGGATCATACTGGCCTATGTGCTTCTGGGCGGGCTGAGCTTTGCATGCGTGGCGCTGTTTGGGGTGCATATGCCCCGGTCCTATTATGTGTGGGGCCTGTTCTTCAGCTTCTTCTGCACCTCCGGCATCCGCTTTTTCTATCGTGGGGTGCGGTACCTGCGCAACCGGGCGCCTCTGGCCCGGAAAAATGCGGAAAACGTCATGATCATCGGCGCAGGCCAAGCCGGGCGACAGCTGATCCGGGAATACGCCGTCAGCAGTCATCTCAACAGCCGGGTGGCCTGCATCATCGACGACAACCCCGCCAAGCGGGGCCGCATTCTGGAGGGTGTGCGCGTTGTGGGTGCGCGGCGGGACATTCCCCAGGCCGCCAGGCAATTCGATATCGACAAGATCGTGTTCGCCATTCCGTCGCTTCAGGGCGCCGGAAGGCAGGAGATCCTCAATATATGCAGCACCACCGGCTGCCAGATCCAGGTGGTGCCGGGCATGTATCAGCTGGTCAACGGTGAGGTCACCATCAGCAAGCTCCGCCGGGTGGAGCTGCAGGACCTGCTGGGCCGGGACCCCATCCAGGTGAACCTGGGGGAGATCTGCGGCTATATCAACGACAAGACGGTTCTGGTCACCGGAGGCGGCGGCAGCATCGGCAGCGAGCTGTGCCGTCAGATCGCCCGGCACAGGCCCCGGCGGCTGGTGATCTTCGACATTTACGAAAACAACGCCTACGACATTCAGATGGAGCTGCGCCGGGAGCACCCGGAGCTGACGCTGGAGGTGTGCATCGGGTCCGTGCGGGACCAGCAGCGGGTGGATAACCTGCTGGATACGTACCGGCCGGACCTGATCTTCCACGCGGCGGCCCACAAGCATGTGCCCCTGATGGAAGACAGCCCCAACGAGGCCATCAAGAACAACGTGTTCGGCACCTATAAAATGGCCCGGTCCGCCGCCCGGCACGGGGTAAAGCGCTTTGTGCTGATCTCCACGGACAAGGCGGTGAACCCCACCAACATCATGGGCGCGTCCAAGCGCCTGTGCGAGATGGTGGTGCAGATGATGAACCGGCGCAGCGAAACGGAATTTGTGGCGGTGCGGTTCGGCAACGTCCTGGCCAGCAACGGCAGCGTGGTGCCCCTGTTCGAGCAGCAGATCGCCCACGGGGGACCGGTGACGGTGACGCATCCGGAGATCACCCGGTTTTTCATGACCATTCCCGAGGCGGTGTCCCTGGTTCTGCAGGCGGGGTATTATGCCAGGGGCGGCGAGATCTTTGTGCTGGACATGGGCCAGCCGGTGAAGATCGACGACATGGCCCGGCAGCTGATCCGCCTGTCCGGCTATGAGCCGGATGTGGATATCCCCATCATCTATACCGGCCTGCGGCCTGGAGAGAAGCTGTATGAGGAGCTGCTGATGGACGAGGAGGGCCTGCGGGAGACCGCCAACCAGCTCATCCACATCGGCCAGCCCATCAACATGGACGACGAGGCCTTCTGCCGCCAGCTGGCGGTGCTGGAGCGGGCCTGCCAGAGCAACAGCCCGGACATCCGCCAATATGTGGCGGACATGGTGCCCACGTATCACCCCAAAACAGATCAAAGCTGAAAAGCCTGTCAAAAAAGGGCGGAACCCTTTTTTGACAGATTGAAGCATCCCTTTGGCGTTTCCGGCCAAAGGGATGCTTTTTGCGTGATGCGGCGGTTTCGCCGGCGGAGGGAAGCAGGGGAGTTCCTTTCCTATTTTCCGGCGGCGATCTTGTCCTCGGTCTCCTGGCGGATGGCCTGGCGCAGGCGGGTCAGATACGGGGAGAAGGCGGCGTTTTCCTGAGCGTAGGTGCGGTTCAGGTCGTACTCCCGGGGCTCCCAGGTGTCGATGGGGGACTCGTTGTGCTGGATGACGGCCTCAAACTTGTCCAGAGCCTTGTAAATGCGGGCCTCCGTGGTCTCCAGCGCCGCCATCTCCCGGTACAGTGCCCGCATTTCCGCATCATACGGGGCGGGCAGGGTGTCCACCCACGCCAGCAGCTGCCGCTCCTCGTCGGCCTCGTCCGCCGCCGTTTTGCGGAAGGTGGGGATGTCGCCGGTAAAGCACTCGCCCAGGTCGTGGATCAGGCACATGCGGATAACCTTGTCCATGTCGGCCTCCGGAAACTCGTCCCGCATCCAATAGGCCATCAGGGCAATGCGCCAGCTGTGCCCGGCCACGCTCTCCGGCCGGCGGCGGGAGGTGCAGCAGTGGCGGGTGGTGTCCTTCAGCCGCTCTGCCGTGTGCAGGGCGGACAGCAGCTCGGTGGGATTCATAACGGTTCTCCTTTTTTCTCTCAGATCTCGACCAATTCGATCTCCGTGCCCCGGTCCCGCAGCAGGGCCAGCAGGGCCCGGACGGACAGCCACACCGTGGCGGTGTTGTCATTGGGATGAACGCCGATGCGGCCGCCGTCGAAATCCCGGTCCAGGCAGAAGCGGACAGCGTGGTCCCGGTCGTTCAGCAGCCCCAGCGGCGTCACGGAGCCGGGGGTCAGGTCCAGCAGCCGCAGCAGCTCCTCCGGGGAGGCAAAGCTCAGGCGGCGGGTGCCGTGGCGGCGCTGGAACTCCTTCAGGTCCACCCGCTTGCCGCAGCGGACGGTGATCAGGTAATAGCTCCGCTTTTTGTCGTCCCGGACCAGCAGATTTTTGGCGTCGTCCTCCGGATACGGCATGTCCACGGCGGCGCACTCCTCCATGTTGAACACCGCCGGGTGCTCGGTGATCTCAAAATCCACGCCGTGGGCGCGGAGATAGTCATAGGTTTCCTGCTTGGTCATTGACCGGTTCCTCCTTAACGGGTTTTCTCCATTGTACCAGGCGGGGGCGGCGTTTGCAAGCCGTCTGCGGATGCCACGCAAAAGCTGTCTGCCGGAGCGGAAGCTTTGTGCAGTATGCGAATTTTCTTTTGCAGGGAAAAGCGTTATAATCGGGCGTAGATCACACCGAAGGGGACAGGCTATGAGCATCATTTTCTTCGACATTGACGGCACCATCATGGACGTGAACGGCAGCATCCCGCCCTCCGCCGCAGAGGCGGTGCGGCAGCTGCGGCAGGCGGGGCATCACTGCATTATCAATACCGGGCGGCCCCGGATCGCCATGGAGCCCCAGCTGCTGGAGCTGGCATTCGACGGGCTGGTGTGCTCCTGCGGCCAGTATATCCAGCTGGACGGCCGGGTGCTGCGGCACGTGGGCTTTGACCGGGACACCAGCCGGAAAATCCTGGAGGCCGGGCGGCGGTGCCTGGTGGATATGTACTTTGAGGAGGCGTCGCACATCTGGGTGGATACGCCCCACCACCACCTGAACCGGGAGCTGGAAAACGCCGTGAAGCGCCTGGAGCGGGGCGGCGTCCGGGTGGGGCGGCCTGACGGCGACCCGGATTTCCACTTTGACAAGGTGTGCGTCCTGGTGGGGCCGGACAGCCGGAGGGAGGAATTTCTGGCGGAGATGTCGCCCCTGTGCCAGATCATCGACCGGGGCGGCGGCATGTTCGAGCTGCCCATGCGGGGCTATTCCAAGGCGTCCGGCTGCCGGGCCGTGGCCCAGGCCCTGGGCGCGGACCTGGCCGACTGCTACGCCATCGGCGACAGTCCCAACGACCTGGAAATGCTGGCGTGTGTGGGACACCCCCTGGTCATGGGCGACGCCCCGGCAGAGGTGCAGGCCCAGGCGGAATACGTCACCGCGCCCCTGCGGGAGGACGGCCTGTACCGGGCCATGGTTCATATGGGCCTGCTGCACGAATAACAAAAGCTCCCGGTGCGAGGGCCGGGGTGGTCGTAAAACAGTTTCAGTCCCCGCAGCCATGCGGTGTTTACCTGACGATCGTTCAAGGGCAGTTATTGCAGCAGATGGACAAATAAATCGTGCACTTCTATGCACCTTTCGGTGTACGGTGTGGGTATCCCTTGCCTCTCCCTGTGGGAGAGGTGGCCGAGCGCGGCGAGGACGGAGAGGGCAAACGGCAAGACCCTC
>ENA-ORRL01000233-ORRL01000233.1-human-gut-metagenome-genome-assembly--contig:-NODE-233-length-67422-cov-24.808645_pt1 | contig 67422 bp, 81 predicted proteins | sample MGYA00242175_ERZ509134 | MGnify/ENA primary metagenome ERZ509134 (study PRJEB26280, sample SAMEA2338660) | human gut metagenome | biome: human gut; feature: human-associated habitat; material: faeces... | reverse complement strand
TTAAACAGATGGTCTGTTATGTGTTTTACATATGACAGTACCATCTGTTTTGAATTTATAAAATCGTCAGTCAGCAGGAAATAGCTGTACTTATCCTTTATATCGAATCGAAACTCGGGCTTCATGAAGTCAGAGTACTGTCTGATGAAGGCACCGGTTTTGCGCACATAGCAGTTGTACGCTTTGCATTTTTCACGGTATTCGTGGTCGACATATGCTGCGACACTCTTGTGTATGGCCATGTCCTCCTTTGGCAGATAGTAGTAGTTTTTATAATCGCTGTAGAAATGGCGCATTTCCCCCTCGAATATCTCTGCACGCACATAGCTTTTTGTAGTGCCGATGGTCAGATAGATGTCATTGTCATGGAAACTTACAGATTTTGGAACGGAGAATTTATTTTCAAATGATATGATAAGCTCATTCATCAGACTGCCGTTGTAAGCTGTATATGGGTTTACGGATACACCGGTGATATCTGCAATGCCATGTATGCATTCTTTATACGAAAGTATATTAAGGAGCTTTGTCATGCCAAGGACATCCTCGTAGTTGTGTGTCAAAAGCAGGGATAGCTTTTCGTCGTCATTTTGGGCAAGATATTCATAATAAACGTTCATGAGCTCACCACCGGAATATTTATCCTCCCTATCTATACCAAGAAATGCTTCGATGCTTTTTTGCTTGTAGTTTTCGAGGCACAAAAGAGGCTTTATCGGGGAAAGCTCCTTAAAGATATCGAGTATCTGCACATTACAGAAGGGGTCATCCTGCTTATATTTCTTGTATTTATTCTTTAAAAATGGTATATCAAAACCGACACCATTGAAGGATATGATAGTGCTGCAACCGGACAGACTTCCTGCGAAGGCTTCAATTACAGCTGCTTCGTCATCGGGAGATTCGGCAAAATACTGGTCTATTACAATACGATTTTTAATGCGCATTGCACAGCCTATCATGTAGACAATCGCTTTCACCGGTGAAAAGCCTGTTGTCTCAATATCAAAGAACATTGTGTTTTCTTTAAATATGCTGTCTGAAAAATTATCGGTTTTTATGTAAATTTCTTCATTGTGAAATATTTTCATTTTTGATTCCTGTCTTGAATATCATTTGTATAAACATTATAACATAAAGTATTAAAAAAAGTACATAATATACTATTTAACTAAAAATCATAAGTGGTATAATAGGAATAGTAATGTGCAATAGCATTTCCACGTTATTAATCTAAAAGAAAGAGGGGCACAAAAATGGGTCATAAAACGTTTATTGGCGGTGTTCATCCATATGATGGCAAAGAGCTGTCTAAGGATTCACCAATTAAAGAAGTTTTGCCCAAGGGCGACATGGTATATCCGGTTTCGCAGCATATCGGCGCACCGGCTAAGCCTGTTGTTGCCGTAGGTGACACTGTGTTGAAGGGACAGATGATAGCAGAGGCCGGTGGCTTTGTTTCATCACCTATCTATTCATCAGTGTCAGGAAAAGTTAAGGCTATTGAGAAGCGACGTGTGGCGGTCGGCGATATGGTTGACAGTATTGTTATCGAAAATGATGGCATGTTTACTGAGACAACATATGAGAGCGTCGAGGATGTCACTGCGCTTTCAAAGGAAGAAATCATCGAGAAGGTCAAGAATGCGGGAGTTGTCGGCATGGGCGGTGCTGGTTTCCCTACACATGTAAAGCTTTCTCCAAAGGAGCCGGACAAGATTGAGTATATTATCGCAAACTGCGCAGAGTGTGAGCCTTACCTCACATCTGACTACAGACGTATGCTTGAGAATCCTGAGAAATTAATTGGCGGCATGAAGATCATACTTCAGCTTTTTGACAATGCAAAGGGTATCCTTGGTATAGAGGATAATAAGCCTGACTGTATCGAAAAGCTCACAGAGCTCACGAAGGATGAGCCACGTATTGAGGTTTGTCCGCTTATGACAAAGTACCCACAGGGTGGTGAGAGACAGCTCATCTATGCTACAACCGGCAGAGCCATCAATTCTAAGATGCTCCCTGCTGATGCAGGCTGTATTGTTGATAATGTAGAGACAATTATTGCTGTATATAATGCTGTAAAGAATGGACAGCCTGTCTTGAAGCGTATTTCAACAGTTACAGGAGATGCTGTGAAGAATCCTTCCAATATATTATATAGCATTGGTACCTCATATCAGGAGCTGGTTGATGCTGCAGGTGGCTTTAAGAGCCAGCCGGAGAAGATTATATCAGGTGGTCCTATGATGGGCTTTGCCATGTTTAGTCTTGATATCCCTACTACAAAGACCTCTTCATCAATACTGTGCTTCACACATGATGAGGTGGCAGCATTTGAGCCACAGGCCTGCATTAACTGCGGTCGTTGCGTTGAGGCATGTCCTGAGCAGCTCATTCCAAGCCGTCTTGCGAAGTTTGGTTTGCGTGGACAGATGGATGAGTTTGAGAAGTGGCACGGACTTGAGTGTATTGAGTGTGGAAGCTGTTCATTTGCATGTCCGTCAAGGAGACAGGTGGCTCAGCCTATTAAGACAATGAAGAAGCTTGTTCTCGCTGAAAAGAGAAAACAGGCCAGCAAAAAATAAAGAAAGAGGTGGATTAAAGTGAGTGATTTATATCATGTTTCATCATCACCACATGTACGTGCCAAGGATTCCACTGACAGAATAATGCTTTATGTCATTATAGCATTACTCCCGGCAAGTCTTTTTGGTATTTACAATTTTGGATTTAGGGCGCTTTTTATCATTCTGCTTACCATCGCATCGTGTGTGGCATCAGAATGGGTGTTTGACTACATAGTTAAGAAAAAGAGCACAATTACAGACCTTAGTGCGGTAGTTACAGGACTGCTTTTAGCACTAAACCTTCCGGTTTCACTTCCATGGTGGGAGGCTGTACTCGGTGGAGTATTTGCAATCATCATTGTCAAGTGTATGTTCGGAGGACTCGGACAGAACTTTATGAACCCGGCACTTGGTGGAAGATGCTTCCTTCTCATCGCATTTGCGGCTGATATGACTAATTTCAATGTCACAAGAAACGGTGTGGATGTATACTCAGGAGCAACACCACTTGCGCTCATCAAAAATGAGGGGCTTTCAAGTGTCAATGTAAGGGATATGCTTATAGGAAATACTGCAGGAACAATCGGTGAGACATCAGTTATAGCTATTTTAATAGGTGCTATCATCATGATTTTACTTGGAGTCATTGATTTAAAGATTCCTGCATCTTACATTATTACATTTGCCGTTTTCATGTTCCTTTTCGGAGCACAGCAATTTGATATCAACTATGTTGTTGCAGAGCTCTGCGGTGGTGGACTGATGCTCGGTGCATTTTTCATGGCGACCGATTATGTCACAAGCCCGATTACGCCGATGGGCAAGATAATATTCGGTATCTGCTGTGGTATATTGACAGGAGTATTCCGTTGCTTCGGTGCCAATGCAGAGGGAGTTTCCTTTGCTATCATCTTAAGCAACTGCCTTGTTCCTATTATTGAAAAGGTTTCTATCCCAAGAGCCTTTGGTATGGTAAAGGAGGCAAAGAAGAATGAATAAACGTATTGTACATGACGCTTTGATTTTAACTGCCTTTACTCTGGTGCTTGGTTTTATTCTTGCCCTGGTTCAGGGAATCACGGCAGAGCCTATCGACAAGGCCAATAAAGCAGCAGCACAGAAAGCATATCAGGCAGTATTTTCGGATGCAAAATCATTTGAGAAATATGATTATGATGCTGATGAAGCTGATAAGCTTGTATCTGATGCGGGCTACAAGGATACAATCGATGATATTGAGACTGCCCTTGATTCAAACAAAAAGACATTAGGCTATGTCATCACAGTTACAGCCAAGGATGGTAGCCAGGGAAGTATCACATTCTCTGTAGGTATCAAGAATGATGGTACTGTAAACGGCTACTCAATCACAAGCATCAGTGAGACTCCGGGACTTGGAATGAAGGCCGAGGAGGCTGATTTCTACAAGCAGTTTGAGAACAAGAAAGTAGACAAGTTCGACGTTGTAAAGACCACACCTTCAAAGGATGATGAGATTGAGGCCATCACAGGCTCAACAATCACATCAAAGGCTATGGCCAACGGCTGCAACGCAGCTATTACTTACTTCCAGAATAAATTACAGGGAGGTGCCAACTAATGAACAAATATGTAGAGCGTTTATATAATGGTATCATTAAGGAAAATCCTACCTTTGTACTTATGCTTGGTATGTGTCCTACACTGGCTGTTACATCCAGTGCCATAAACGGACTTGGAATGGGACTTTCCACCACGGTGGTACTTATATGTTCAAACCTTTTGATTTCACTTTTCAGAAAAGTGATTCCTAACGGAGTGCGTATGCCGGCATATATCGTCATAGTTGCATCTCTTGTTACAGTAGTACAGTTTTTAATGCAGGCTTATCTGCCTAGTCTTTCAGCAGCACTTGGTGTATACATCCCACTTATCGTGGTTAACTGTATCATCCTCGGACGTGCCGAGAGCTATGCTTCAAAGAATCCGCCTGTAGAGTCTATCTTTGATGGAATGGGAATGGGACTTGGATTTACCATGGGTCTTACAATCATCGGACTTATCCGTGAAATCTTAGGTGCAGGAACATTCTTCAACATTAAGATTTTCGGTGACTGGTTTACACCAATCACAATCTTTATCATGGCACCGGGAGCCTTCCTCGTACTTGGCTTCCTCGTTGCAGGCATGAATATCATCCGTAAAAAGATGGAAGCAAAGGGTACACCTCTTGCAGAGCCTGCAGGCTGCCTTTCAGGAGATTGTGCACATTGTGGAGCATCATGTCCATCAGCAAAAGCAGCACATGCCGCTGTTGCGCCTAAAACTACAGAAGGAGGGGATAAATAATGGGTACATTAGGTCATTTACTGCTCATTGCAGTAGCATATGCAATAGTTAACAACGTAGTACTTAGCCAGTTCCTTGGTATCTGTCCTTTCCTCGGCGTATCAAAGAACACAAAAACTGCTGCAGGAATGGGTGGTGCGGTAATTTTCGTTATCACAATCGCCACATTCGTTACACAGCTTATTTACAATTTTATACTGTATCCGCTTAATCTGTCATATTTACAGACTATCGTGTTCATTCTTGTAATTGCAGCACTTGTTCAGTTTGTAGAGATGTTCTTAAAGAAACAGATGCCTCCTCTTTACAAGGCACTCGGTGTGTATCTGCCTCTTATCACAACAAACTGTGCCGTACTCGGTGTAGCACTTAACAGTGTAACAAAGGGCTACAATATCTTAGAGAGTGTAGTTTACGGCTTTGCCACAGCTTTTGGTTTCTTTATTGCCATCGTGCTTATGGCAGGTGTTCGTGAGAAGATTGAGTATAATGATATTCCAAAGCCTTTCCAGGGAACAGCCATCGTGCTTCTTACAGCGTGTCTTATGGCTATCGCCTTTATGGGATTCTCAGGAATGGTTTCTGTATAGGATTGGAGGAAAAGTGATATGAATGTTACTGCGATTATTATTGCAGCTTTAGTTGTTGGAGCTGTCGGTATAATTCTTGGATTTTTCCTCGGTATTTCAGGAGAAAAATTCAAAGTAGAGGTTGACCCGAGAGAGGAAGCAATACTTGAGGTGCTTCCGGGCAACAACTGTGGTGGCTGTGGATATGCCGGATGCTCCGGACTTGCTGCCGCCATCGTAAAGGGAGAGGCACCGGTAGGACAGTGTCCTGTTGGTGGAGACCCTGTTGCGGCAAAGGTCAGCGAGATTATGGGTGTAAAGGTTGAGGCCGGAGTAAAGAAGGTTGCCTTTGTTAAGTGCGCCGGCACCTGCGACAAAGCAAATACAGACTACGAATATACAGGAGTAGAGGATTGTGTTGCCATGTCATTTGTACCGGGCGGCGGACCTAAATCATGTAATTATGGCTGCCTTGGCTATGGAAGCTGTGTGAAGGCATGTCCTTTTGATTCAATCCATGTGGTTGACGGAGTTGCATGCGTTAATCCGCTTACATGCAAGGCCTGCGGCAAGTGCGTAGAGGCTTGTCCAAAGCACCTCATCGAGCTTATTCCATATGACACAAAGCATGTTGTAAAGTGCAGCTCAAAGGACAAGGGCAAGGATGTCATGAAGGCATGCTCAGTGGGCTGTATCGGCTGTCATCTGTGCGAGAAGAACTGTCCGTCAGATGCTGTCCATGTAGTAGACAATGTAGCTTATATTGATCAGGAGAAATGTACAGGCTGCGGAATCTGCGCAGAGAAGTGTCCAAAGAAGATTATTTTATAATGCATAAAAGCTGTCACATATCATTATGATGTGTGGCAGCTTTTTTATAAGCTTGCAGCTATTCTGTGCTTACGTTATATTCATCTGATGTCGTGATGATACTATAATCATCTGTCACAAATATTGCCTCAACACCGGAAAGGGAATTGATAAGCTCCTTTGCTTTATCAATGCCAAGAGCAAAGCATGTGGTGCTTAAGGCATCTCCGTCGCAGGAGGAGTCGCTTATGATGGTGACAGAGTATAGATTGTTTTTGACGGGATAGCCGGTTGTGGTGTCCAGTATATGGTGATATAGCTTGCCGTCTACTCTGTAGTACCGCTCGTAGATGCCGGAGGTGACGACGGATTTGTCCTTGACTTTGACAGTACATATTGGCTCGCCACTCTCGTTAAAAGGCTTTTGTATGCCGACTGTATAATCACTTCCGTCTGATTTTTCACCGACAGTGAGGACATTGCCACCCAGATTTATGATGCCTGATGCGATTTTTTTTGACTGTAAATAAGTCTTCATCTTATCGGCGATAAAGCCCTTTGCGATTCCGCCAAGGTCAAGTTTTGCTTTTGAATCGGTTAGCATCACATCGTTTCCGTTAATCTGTATATTGCGGTAATTTACATGTGCTAGCTCGCTTTGTATCTGCGCATCAGACGGAACGACTGATGCATCAACCTCATTATCTTTAGAGTCGGTATTTTCAGCTATTTCGGAAAAATTCCACAAATCAGACAGTTTTCCTATAGTGATATCAAACCTGCCGTCACTTGTGTCGCCGTATTCGATGCCTTTTTTTATAAGCTCAAGCGTATCATTGCTTACTGTGACATATTCTTTGCCGGCAGCGTCATTTATTTTGCTCACCTCTGAGTAACTAACTGTGTTTGACAGCATATCCTCATATTTCTTTGCCATATCAAAGCAGTCGTCTATGTATTTCTCGTCGGTAGTGCCATAAAGCGTAATCTGTATTATCGTGTCAAAGTAGAAACCCTGTTTTGAAACCTTCTGCTGAGCCTTGGGCTTTAATTCACATGAAGACAGGCTTCCTGTTATTGTGGCAAGCGCCAAAAGGACAGGGACAAGGTGTTTTAGTTTATTTTTCATAATGTATCCTTTATTAATTTCCTAGTTGTAAATTATTTATAGTTAAAGCTTAAATAGTAAAAGCATAAATATAATAACACAGAATAAAAAAATGAGACAGTAGTAAAAATGATTTTGTATTTTGCATGAATATATGGTAAAGTAGTAAATATATGCGTAATGTAATTATGTATGCATTTAGACTTACAATAGGAAAGATGATAGAAATGAGTTTTTTAGACAATTATAAAAGAGTGGTAATAAAGATAGGTTCATCGACGCTGACACATGCAGAGACGGGAAGCCTCAATTTTTCAAAGATGGAGCGTCTGGTGCGCTCGATATGTGATTACAGAAACAGCGGTATGGATGTGTGCCTCGTAAGCTCCGGCGCCATCGCGGTTGGACGTGATGTGATAGGCATAAAGGAGCGCCCGAGCGACATTTCAATAAAGCAGGCATGCGCCGCAGTGGGACAGGGCAGGCTGATGATGACATATCAGAAGCTCTTTTCTGAGTATAATCAGAATTCCGGACAGGTGCTCATGACAAAGAATACCATAGTCAATCCTGTTTCCAGACGCAATGTTATGAATACATTTGAGGAGCTTTTTGATCTGAACGTGGTGCCTATTGTCAATGAAAATGATACGGTAAGCACATACGAGATGCAGTTTGGTGACAATGATACGCTGTCTGCTATTGTTACATCAATCACGAAGGCCGATCTGCTCATACTGCTTTCTGATATAGACGGACTGTATTCCGACGATCCTCATGACAATCCGGATGCAAAGCTTATCAGAGAGGTTGATACGCTTGACAGGAGAATACTTGGCATGGCAAAGTCATCAACCGGCAGCGATGTCGGAACCGGCGGCATGGCGACAAAGCTTACAGCGGCAAAGATTGCCACATATTCCGGTGCCGATATGATTATCGCAAACGGCGGAAATATGGGGATTTTATATGACATTATGAATGACAGATATACAGGAACACTTTTCCACAGGGCAAAGGATGCAGAGTTTGTGCTTGCGGATTATATACAAAGAGAGATGGCACCTACATCTACAGGCGGCCAGTAATCAGCTATAAATTTGAAATCAGGAGAGTGCTATGACACAGGAAAAAATACAGCGAATCAATGAGCTTTACAGAAAGTCACAGGCAGAGGGACTTTCTGAGGCAGAGAAAAAGGAGCAGGATCTTTTGCGCAAGGAGTATATAGCAAACGTGAAGAAAAATTTAAGAAACCAGCTCAACAATATCGATATGGTAAACGATGACGGTTCGGTTGAGAACCTCGGCGAGAAATATGGAAACAAAAAAAGAAATTCGTAGCAGGCTAAAAAAGCAAAGAGGCCTTCTGGGTGCTGATGAGTGCCACAACATGAGCCATGAAATTTATAAAAGGCTCATAGCTTTAGAGCTCGACAGATATTATGACAACATACTTTTGTATTCAGCTATCAGAAATGAAGTGAATACTGATGAGTATTTTGCCTATTTAATAAACAAAGCAAAAAGGATATATTATCCGAGGGTTTCGGGCAATACAATGTCCTTTTACAGGGTAAGAAGCCTTGATGAGCTTAATTGTGGTTCATTTAATATTAAAGAGCCTGATATGACGAAGGAGTATACGCAGGAGGATGGCAGGGCGCTTATGATAGTGCCGGGGCTTGCATTTTCGGATACCGGTTACAGAATCGGTTACGGAAAGGGCTTTTATGACAGATATTTATCGTCTTTTACAAAAAGAGACACTGTCATGGCAGTTGGAGTGGGCTACGATTTCCAGTTACTTAGCAGCATGACGTTTGAAGATGAATATGACGTACCCTTAGATGGAGTGATAACAGATAAGAGAGAGGTGTTTATTGATGACTGATTTAGAAAAAATTTGTGCGGATGCATACGAGGCCAGAGTAAAGATAGGAACACTGGATACAGATATCAAGAATAAGGTATTAAACGATGCAGCGGACAATCTGCTTAAGGCAGAGGAAGAAATCCTTGAGGCAAACAAAAGGGATGTGGCTACAGCAGAGGAAAATATGAAGGCAAAGAGCATGATTGACAGGCTCTCGCTGGACCATGACAGGCTCCTTGGCATGGCTGACGGACTCAGACAGATAGCAAAGCTTGCAGACCCAATTGGGGAAGTGATGTCTATGGCAAAGCGTCCTAATGGCCTTATTATCGGAAAAAGAAGAGTTGCAATCGGTGTTGTGGGAATCATTTTTGAGGCGCGCCCAAATGTCACATCAGATGCCTTTGGTCTGTGCTTTAAGACAGGCAACTGTGTCATATTGAAGGGTGGAAGTGATGCGATAAATACCAATATCGCAATAGTAAAGGCTTTAAAAAAGGCCTTGACGGACAATTTGGTTTCTGCTGCTGCACTTGCACTTATTGAGTCAACAGACAGAGAGACAACAAATGCGTTTATGAAGATGGATCAGTATGTGGATGTGCTCATACCAAGAGGCGGTGCAGGACTCATCCAAAATGTTGTCAAAAATGCCACAATCCCTGTCATCCAGACCGGTACAGGCAACTGCCATGTATATGTGGACAAGGATGCTGACTTTGATATGGCTGTTAATATTATAAACAATGCAAAGACTCAAAGAATCAGTGTCTGCAATGCATGTGAGTCGATTGTAGTACACAGTGCCATAGCAGAGGAGTTTCTGCCAAAGCTGTACGATAAGCTAAGAGAGCATCATGTACAGCTGCACTGTGATGAAAGAGCGCAGGCTATACTGCAAGGAAGAGATGATGTGACAGAGGCCACTGCCGATGACTGGGGTATGGAGTATCTTGATTACATCATGTCGGTAAAGATTGTTGACAGTATTGATGAGGCAATCGAGCATATCAACAGATACAACACATCACATTCTGAGGCAATCGTTACAAATGATTACGACAATGCGCAGAAGTTCTTAAATGAGATAGATGCTGCGTGCGTTTATGTAAATGCTTCAACCAGATTTTCTGATGGAAATGAATTCGGCTTTGGAGCTGAGATAGGCATCAGCACACAGAAGCTTCACGCAAGGGGACCTATGGGGCTTGAAGCACTGACAAGCTATAAGTATATTATTTACGGCAGCGGTCAGATCAGGGAATAGTCAGGTAAAGTATTATAGAATTAATTTGAGAGGAAACATAATATAACATGAGCTACGATATAGATATAACAAAGACACCACCGGCACATGAGCCTGAGAGGCAGTATTACTACATGGCAAAGGCAAAGGATTTTGTTGAAAAGAAATCTAAAGAAATCGGCCGTCCTATGACTTATTTTGTAAAGACATTCGGCTGTCAGATGAACTCTAAAAACAAGATGCCTAAAACCTTGTAAAATCAACCTTTCTTGTTAATCTAATCTTACTCATACACACATAAAGAGAGCAGGCTGCCTAAGCCTGCTCTTATTCTCTGTAAAGGAACTCGTGAACGAGTCCGTTCTTAAACTCTATCGAAGCCACGCGTCCGTCCAGCAGAACAATCCTCTCAATCACACTGTTCACAAAATCCTTAAGCACCTTTGCATCTACAGCACAGGCGAGCTCTCTGTAGTTGATGTGCTCACCTGATGCAATCTGATGAGCAATTAAAAATCCGGATGCAGTGGAGATGAAAGACATATCATCGTATTTTGTATCTGCAGTGTCGGCTTCAAGAGCTGACAGCTCGTTCTCTATGTCGCTGAGCGTGCCCTCAAGCTCCCTCTTGGATATCAGATATTCTTTTTCACTCATTGCATCATCTTCAAATAAAAACAGCTTCTTGAGCCTCTCAAGCGCTCTGATGGTCTTATCTCTTTTTGCCGTGAGTGCATCAGAATCACCGGAGCGGATGACAGTATAAGGTGCAGCAGTGTACCGCTTCGGTTTGAAACCATGCATGATAGTGTCAAAGGTGACATCCAGTCCAATGTCAGCGATGCCTGCTACCTGCTCAAACTCCGGGCCGGTGAGGAGTATCTGTTCCAGATCAGAGACAGAGTGCAGCAGTTTCTTTGACTTGGAAGCCTTGACCAGATTTGAGATATAGTTGAAAATAAACGGTCCGAGCTTCACATCAGAGGTGCCCTTTGCTTTGCAGTGAATTTTTTTGTTGTGAGCACCGCATCGATAATTCGACGGCCTGAAACCATCGGCTCTGACCACATCGGCATCGGAGTGATAGAAAGCCCCGCACAGACCACACACGACAAGACCGCCGAACACATGAGTCTTCTTGCTGACCACCTTGCGCCCATCCTTGCCGAGTCCGAAGGTGTTCAGGTCCATCTGATGAGTCACCCTTTCATAGAGCTCTCTGTCAATAAGAGGTGGAAATACATCCTTCACATATATAACCTCAGACGGATCATTCCTCTTGCCTCTGGCAGATTTCCTGTAATTGTAGCGATAATCACCGACATTCATAGGATTCCGGAGAAAATCAGCCACGGTCTTGCTGGTCCACTCACCGCCACGCTTGGTCGGGATGTCGTGAGCATTGCAGTAATCACGCACCACACAGGTAGAGTGGCTCTCATCATAGAGCCTGTACATCATCCGGGCATATTCTGCCTCAGTATCAGAATGCACCGGGCATTGCTTCTTTGTATCCCAGTCCCAGCCATACGGTACTCTGGCACCGTTCCACTTGCCCTCGAGCGCGCGGTTCATCATTATGTCACGCACACGCTCACCTGTGAGCTTGCGCTCCAGCTCAGCAAACACGAGGATAATCTTGAGCACGGCTTCACCGATGGCACTAGAGGTGTCGAACTGCTCATTTAAAGAGATGAATGCAACCTTGTGCTCTTTGAAATCATTGTACATAATAGAGAAGTCCACAAGGTTACGTGATATACGGTCAATCTTGTACACCACGACATGAGAAATCATGCCGGATTTGACCTTTTCAATCATTCTCTGATACTCCGGACGGTGAGTGTTCTTGCCGGAGCGCCCAGCATCCTTGAATACTTCAAAATTTTCAGTTTTAAGAAAATGCTTCACATAGTTGGAGCATTCCTGAATCTGAAAAGGGATAGAGTCTCTGTCAGCCTGTTTCCCTGTTGAAACCCTGACATAGATAGCGACAGTTTTAGACATATAAAAAGCCCCTTTCTAAAAAAGAGGGCATGTGATATAATAAGACTTGCTTATGGAGTTATTATATTGGCCCTCGGGTTAATAGGTAACATCTATATAATCGCTCTGCAGTTGGTAGCTGCAGGGCGTTTGTTTAGTTACAGCACCTTTTACACGGTGATAAACCAAGAGACTTTGCCTCTTCGATGTCAATTTGAATAGCATCCTGCATACCACTACATGATGGAATAGTGTGATACTTTGAACCAGATGCTTTATAATATACAAAATTCTTTTTAACAATATCAATATTTAATATTTTAGAAAGATATTCACTGTCATCAGGAAAAAGAGAGCAGTGACGATTGAGTTCATATTGAAGAGCGTTATTAAGTCGGTCAAAAGGTGTTGTGTATGATAACAAACTTAATATAAAAAGCAATTCGCTAAAACCAGAGGTCATTAAACCATAATCCGCATGAAAGATCTCGTCTTTTCGCAGGGTATTGCGACTCTGATAGTTATAAATACGACCTCCATGCGCGGACATATTTCTGTAATCAATACAAATGAAAAGAGTATCCATCATAAGTTTTTTCATGGAATCATCGTAAATAAAATCGTAGTGGTCATGGTATAAATGGGATATCATTTCATTTTGCTCAGGAGTTTTAAAGAATCCGACAAAATTAACAATTGTAGTAAAATATACCCCCTTAAAGAGTATCCAAGGTGGAACATCACCATACTTTGACATATAGTGGTGTATTGGATCTTTATCTGAATACAATGCCTTTTTTATCTTTTCTAAAGTTTCAGAAAGTGTAAATCTCTTTTTTCTACGTTTCTTATTAGCATAATTCCTATAATTAAGATATTTTGCAGAGGCAGTACTGAATGATTTTGAAATCACATCGGCAGCAGCTTCTTTAATGAACTCTTCCAGATCCAGCATAGCGGCCATGACAGAGTTTCTCAGATTCTTATCTAAAATAAATAAAGATAAAATTTGCTCAAAAGTAACGCCATCCTTATAATATATAGAATCATTGTACCTGATTATGTATGGTTCTCTATAGCTTTTGATTAGGTTTGAATAACCATATCTCGAAAGAGCACTAATAGCAAAAGCCTCATCTGATATTATAAGATTTTGAGATTTTAATTTTTCTAGCTGACTATATACGTCAGTATAAGTTATTTGTTTATTCATTGTAAAATCCTCATAAACGCAAAAAAAGCCTTGGAATAAACCAAGACTAATTTTGCGACCGCACAGCAGTCATTCGCTAATTAGCTACATTATAGCATATGAATTAGTCTTGTCAAGTATTCATATTAAAAATAAGATTAAAATTTGCGCCGGCGCAAAAATATGAATTTAAAAATCTTTTCCACATTCAGGACATTTAATCATTCCCATATAAATTCCTCCTAGCTATTAACAATTTTGGATAATGTAATAGACATTCCCCAATTTTTATCACCGCCACCATATATTTTATAATCGTATATTGTATAATCATCAGATAATAGAGAAGAAACTCTATTGATATCGGCTTTGGCAATATTTCCAACCTGAAAGTCATTAGCATATACACCAAGAGCAAGTTCACCTTCATAGTCATATTCTTTGATCTGAATATCAACTGTTTCGTAAGGTTCATCGTTGAAGTGTATATGTCGTAGGGCTGTTTGTCGGCTTTTACGCCCTGTTTTGAAGGTGACACCAACAACTTTAAACTCGTAAGCTTTCTTCTCTAGTGGATGTGATTCTGTAATATCATCAACTGTTATTTCTGGAATATTGGAAATATCAATATTATTTTCAATAACATTGTTGTCCTCAGAAGCCTTTGCTTTTCCATAATTATTGAGACCATTTTCTTTATGGTAATCATAATTTTTGTAGAGTTTTCTATATGATTTAAACATAAATAGAAAAAGTAAACCAGATAAAATGAAGATTATACCAAATTTTATGCTTACAGCAGGTATAGAAAGAAGACCAAAAGCTAAAAGTATAATTGCTATAACCAGTGAAATGATATAACTAATCTTATAACTTAATTTTGAGGCTATTTTTTTAGGTTGTCTTTGGGATTTATCTTTTATTGCCATATGAAATCCTCCTTTGTATAATTAAAATTTTCTTCTCAACTCAACGACTTTTTGAGAAGTTTGGAGTAGGAACTAAAACTATTTGAATTCGATAATGTTTTCCTCAATAGTATATTTTAAGCCTCTTTCAGTACGTCCCCTTTTGCAACGTAACCAAGTTCAATAAGTTCATCGGCACGCTCCAGGAGCCGTTGCTTGCCCTTGTCATTAAGCTGGTGGTACTTATCAAGAATCGCTTTATCATTATTACTAATTGCAGCAGTTGTTTCACTGCTCCAGCCCATAAGATAGCCGGGAGAGCATCTAAGAACCGATGAAAGAGATTCTATTTTATCTACACCCATATTCTGAATTTCACCACTTTCATACCTAGAAACAGTAGCCTCGGACACACCTAGAGCCTTTGCGACATCTTTTAGTGTTAATTCCAGTTCAAGCCGACGTTTCTTGATAATATCTTGCACACCTATAAGTCAACACCACCTTTCTCTATATATTGTTTACATGCTTATATTATAATAAATTTTGCAGAAAAGCAAGAAAAACTTACGGAAACGAAAAAATAATTATTGACAATACAAAATTATGTGATATTATGAAAATACAAAGAACTTACGGAAACGCAAGAAGAAAGGAGCAACTAGAAATGATAAATGTCATGGAGCTGAAAGCTCAACTAAAGAGAACAGGCATGACGCAGGCAAATTTAGCTGAGAAAGTTGGCATGAATCCAGCTACATTAAATAGAAAAATCAATAATGTGGAAGGAGAAACCCTTACAGTTAAAGAAGCAACAGAGATAGCCAAAAACTTGGATATACCAAAAGAGAAGCTAACATTTATTTTTTTTGCTAATTAACTTACGGAAACGCAAGTTTTGACAAGCGGAAAAGAAGGGAGAAAACCATATGGGAAATCAAATTTATAAAGAAATTTCGAAGTTTGCAGAAATGCAAAGAGATGAAATCAAGAGAGAAAAAGCAAAAAAGAAAAGAAAGTCGGTATGTATAGATCCGGACTCTGTTATAGGAAAGGAAATAATGTACCAGACCGCATTACTGCATGAAATATTAGACGAGATAAGAGGAGAAAGGAAAGAACCATGACAAAGGAAGAATCACTCGGACTTGAGAAAATCCTCAAGAAAATAGAAAAAGCAGATGAGATAAACAGCAGAAAAGAGGAAATATATAACAGATTCTGCATGAACACTAGAGAGGACTGGAACGAGGAGAAGTATCAGAAACTCAAGAGAGAAAAAGCCCTCGCAGAGGCAGCATACTTTGCAAGCCTCATTGAGCTTAAGGCAGAGGTGAAGTGCATGCTGAGTAAATAAAGAATACATCCGGGCTTACCGGAGCACCGCAAAACTACCCATACATATAGCAAATCTTCTTGTAAACCATAATAAATCCATTTCGTGTGGTGCTCCGGTAAGCCCGGGGGAGAAATCTGATTTAGGAAGGAGCGTGAGAAAAATTGAAACTAATATTCATCATAGCATTGATAACTTGCTTGATAGGGTGGCTTGAAAATAAGTGGACAAAATATGCGTTGATTGTATGGATCATACAAAAGACGAACACTCAGCCATCAAAAGAGGAGATGGTTGAGTGCAAGAAATTCGTGATAGAGCATGTGATAAAGGATTTATGTAAGCCCAAACTGTGATTTTATGATAGCAGTGATTATCTGACTAGAGATTTGAACCATTGCGGATAGTGATGTAGCACCTATTTCACCAGCAACTTTTTTTGTCTTGTTCCAAATATTGTCGGAACGGATATTAGCAAGATATTCGTGTCCAGATGGTGAAAGATCACTAATTTCTACTATATCGCCACCATAGCAATAAAGCGGTTTTAATATCAGGGCAGAATGTTCACATTGGCGAATGTGATAGAGAACTTCTTCACGTGAGTATTTTGCTAATAAATGTGGAGGTTGAGACTCTATATCATAGGTGAACTTATTTTCGAATGTACATAATTCCTCCAGCGTTAAAAGAATATCACGAATACAATCATTATTTAGTTTCATTTGCAAGATTACCTTTCATTTACTCGGCATGGCAGTGCCTGTAAGGAAAGTATACGGCTGTAGGAAGTAAATATTCAAGTAGCATTTAAGAGAGAAAGGATTGAAAAGGATTGAAAACACTGACAGACCTATTTTATAGTGCGTATTCGCCTCGTCAAAAGCGGTATCATCTCTCAATGACACTGAGGGAAAAAGACGGTGAGCACATAATCAAAATATTACAGAACGGCCGGGAGGTCATCAGAGCCACAGGAGACGAGAGAGAACAGGCATTTCAGATGGCAGCAAGAGACTTAGTAAGAAGATTTCCGGCGAAAGGAAGGTGATAAAGACGGCGAAAGCAGATTTCAAGCTCAAAGAAGTAATAAGCAGAATCGGAATGAGGATTTGGGTATATTAGGAGGTCACTTATGGAGAACAAACTTAAAGAGGCACTCAAAAAACTTGGAATTGAAACAGCAGAACAGTTAAACGCTGCCATCAAGGCAGAGAAGCCACTTGATATCGGAATCATGACATCAGAGGTGGCAAAAGAACAGAAGGCAGCATCATAAGGAGAAAAAACATGAAATTATTTAAGAAGCACACAGCAGGAATGAAGCAGTATAAGGAATTTAAGAAGTGCATCGGCATGATCGGAAAGATTGAGGAGAGCGCAGATGTAAAGGAAGCTGCACTCACAGCCGGCTACATAATCGGAGTAGTGAAGGAAAGACATGATAAGAGACTCATCACCGACAGCATGTTCGAGGCATTGAAGGAGCTGACAGATATCATGCTTCAGGACGTAGATGAGCGTATGGAGAACGACACACCATATGTCATGCAGATTGAGGCATAAAAAAGACCGGTCGGGAATATTTAATTTCCTGACCGGACTCTGCGTGAAAAAATAACAATAAAAAGAAAAAACCATAAAAATATTATAGCACAAAAAGAAGGAAAATCCATATGCCTAAATATACAAAATATCTTGAATTTTCACAAATAGAGCGCACTGCCATCATGGAGCGCGACAATTACAAATGCATATTCTGTCAGATAGGCTATAAGATGCCGCCGGCAGAAGTCCTTTCGAGAAGCGTAATGGACATAATGCACTACATACCACGCTCTTCAATGGGACTTGGCATCAGACAGAACGGAGCAGTCGGATGCCGGTACCACCATCATATGCTGGACAACGGCAACAGTGGAAATAGAAAAGAGATGCTCGGCATGTTCAGAGCATATCTGGATGAGTTTTATCCGGATTTTACGGATGCAGAGCGAAAATACGATAAATGGAGTTTTTTAAAGGAGAAACCATATGTTTGATAAGTTTGGAGAATTTGATTCGTTTAGCGAGATAAATGAGCTTGCAGAAAACTTGCTTAACGAGGGTGATATAGAATCCATCAAGGTAGTGGCGAAAGAAAATGGAATACAGGCTGATTTCGTGGACCTATACACCAACGGAGAAATCCCGGAGCTGTGCGATAAGCTCACGGCGGCACTCGGCAAGATTGATGTCGAGGCAGCAGAACTTAAACCGAAAGAAATTATGGAGGACTGGGTGGAGTACCTAAGAGGCCAGTGCATGGAGAATGAGCTCTTAGCTCACAACGTCCGCAAGAAAGGAAAGACATTGAAGGGCTGTATAGCCGCCATCCTGATGTGGTCCTTCAAGAATCAGCAGACGGTGGACAAGGATATCATCAAGGCAGCAGGTGTATCAGCGAGCAAAGTCACGCTCGGCATCCCGGGTATGGCAAGAGCCAAGAAGATAATCACTGACTACTACATGGGAAAGTAGGCACTACAGATGAAGAAAAAAACAATAGAAAAAATACCATACCTAGGACTACAGAAGATAAGCAGAAAAAAATCTGCAAAGTACATTGGGGTTACTGCAATCAAGATTATAGGACATAAAAAACACCTGCTCCTTGAGGTGTGCGAAAATAAAAAGGAGTCAAAAAAGATTCCTGTGGTGAGAATCACACTTACCAAGAAGGACTTCGGAACATACTGGCCGGACAAAAATATATGGACGCGCCAGCAGGTTTCATATTACAGACCAATATGGATGGAAACATACACCGGGGGAACCCTGACAGATGAAAATATCCTGCAGAGCCCGGAAGACCTTGAGAGGATAAAGAACTTTTGCGGCACCAAGCTTTTCGATGCTTCTTGGTGGTGGGAGCACATATCAAGATACGAGGCCGACATCACATCAACAGAAAGGATAAACAGAGTAGAGCGAGAGCACAAGAGACGCCAGGAAGCACTGAAGGACAGACAGGCAAACACCAAGGCACTACCTGAAAAAGCAATACTGTACAGAGCTGATCACGCGTATTTCCATGATGAGCACTTTCTATATTACAAGAAGCATGGAAGCCGGGCTGACATAGCCTGCAGTAAGTGTGGCGGTGTGACCACTGCAAGATGGAAAAGCAGTGGAGCATACGAGGACCAGTTTGAGAGAAACATAGAAGAGCCGCGAGAGAACAGCTTCGGCACATGTCCTATGTGTGGTGCACGCGGACAGTACAAGTGCAAAGGAAAAGTAAAAGGCAGCATCAGAAAAACCCGGTATCTGTTTCTTGGCCAGAAATATAAGGACAATGGTTTTGTTATGAGATACATACAAGTAGAGAAAGAGTGGACACTCGGCTTCATTGCAGGCGAAAACGGCAATGAAATGTACAACGCATATGAAAAGCTGTCGGGGGTTGAACTGGCAAGGGCATATTTCGAACCCGGCAAAAAGGTGCAGGTTGACTACAACAAGCATGATCCGTATGTAGGAAAAGACTTTTGGGATGATTGCAATCTGTATGGCTTGTCAAGCATCAGAATCAATTCCGGGCCAATCCTGCCGGAGACATATGATGAGATGACAGGGACCATGTTTCAATACAGTGCTATGAAGGAATACACAAACAGTCTCATGAGCGTATGCAATCCGGTTGAGTACCTTGAGTGCTACATGCGTACACCACAGCTTGAAATGCTTGTGAAGATGCACCTGATAGGAGTAGCTGAGAGGCTTGTCAAATGCCAGTATGGAATCATCAAAGACGAAACAGCAACAAGACCGGATGAGTTTCTCGGCATCAGAAAGGAAAAGCTTAAGCTGCTTATCAAGGAAAAAGGAGATATAGGTCTGCTGAGGGTTCTGCAGATGGAAAAGAGAGCCATGGAGAACTGGACAGATGAACAGGTGCAGCAGCTGACAGAAACCGGACTCACATACACACAGGTCGTGCTCGCAGAGAAATACATGACATTGCAGAAATTTTTAAACCGCATAAAGAAATATGCATGCTGTGATTACGGAGGCTGCAGTCAGTCGGTATACAGAATCAGACACATGGCCTCTACATACGCTGACTACCTGAGCATGAGAGAAGACAGAGGCTACGATCTGACCACCACGGTATATCAGTTCCCACATGACCTGGATGAAGCCCACGAAAAGATGGTGGAAGAGGTCAACAAAGAAAAACTGGACAAGCATCTGAAGGATGTTGCGGCACGATTCCCGAACATTCGACACAACTATAGGAAACTGAGAAATAAATATTACTACGAGGATGAGACATACATCATCAGACCGGCAAAGTCAGCAGAGGAAATAGTAACAGAGGGACGAGTACTTCATCATTGTGTGGGAGGAGATAACTACTTAGGAAAGCACAATCGGGGAGAGACGTACATACTTTTTCTGAGGTTCAAAGACACACCAAATATGCAATATGTCACTGTCGAGATTGATTCCGAAGTGCCGAACATACTGCAATGGTACGGAGCTCATGATAAGAAGCCTGACCAGGAGAACATACAGAAGTGGCTCAACGCTTACATACGAATGCTTGTGACAGGAGCACTGAGGACAGCAGATATGCCGGCAATGGCTATAGCATAGGAGAAAAACATGATTTTTATAAATTCACCATTCACGATTCTGGATGAGGCTTTTCGGGGACTCTATCCAGACAAGAAATACAAAGCCTGCATTGAGCCGGACATAAAAGACAATGAAGGAAATCAAGCGTTCGGGTTCACGCAGTTCAACAAAGGAGAAATACCAGTCATCGCAATCAGCGCAGAATTGAGCATCACGGATGCAACGGAGATATTCGCACATGAACTGGCTCATGTAGCAGCAGGCGAGGGAGCAGGTCACGGAGAAAGATGGGACGAGGAGTTTCAGAAGATATTTAATGAGTACAACCGGATAGGCAGGGAAAGGTTCGGAGAAGACAGAAAAGAGGAAGATATATGGAATACGTGCAGATGACACTCGATGACTGGGTGCAAATGAAGCAGAAACTGAGGCAGGAGCTTATAGGAGTGAAGCAGAGCTTCGTGAGAATAGGCTATGCGCTCAGACAGATTGATGATCAAAGACTCTATGAGAATGACGGCTACAAGAGTATAGCAGAATTTGCTAAGGCTGAGTACGGACTTGAGGCATCCACCACAAGCCGATTTATGAGCATCAACCGCGAATACTCGATTGACGGATATTCAGAACACTTGAGACCGGAGTATACGGACCTTGGAAGAAGCCAGCTTGAGGAAATGCTCAAGCTCCCCGACTCTGACAGGCAGATGATACAGCCTGAGGCATCAAGAGAGGACATAAGAGAGCTTAAGAGATTCAACAAGACCGAGCCTGCAGCGGGTGTGGCAGATGACACAAGCCAGCTGATAGAGAAATTCTTTGAGGAGAACAAGGATATCCTCAATGAGGTGTACTCAAACGAGTTTGATGAGGAAACAATGAACCGCTTTGCGGAAATCGTAAATCCGGCCGGAAACCGTTCATTCAAAAAAGGTCTTTACTTTATGATGATGTACGAGAATCGCGTCACAATCAAGAAGTTTGGAGACACACCAAAAATATGTCATGGTGGGAATTCTACCAGGTTATGCGCTCTATCTTTGATGAGGATGCAGCAGGCACCAGAACGTGGCAGAACCATTTTGGAGGAGATAATGAAGTACAGGAAAATGAGCCGACAGGAGAGCATACTACAGCAGAAACTCCTGAGCCAGAGGATGACAATGCAGCAGTTGGAGAAGCTGGCACTGATGAGGTCGAAGAGACTGAATCGGGAAGCGTGGCAGATAATGAGCCGGCTCCTGGAGCAGGAGAAGAGCAAAAGGATGATTCCACCGACGGAGATACAGACTGCAGAGAGGATAATAGAGAGCCTGCAGACAGGCCCAAGGAACAGACAGGAGAAAAGAGCCTTGGAGAGCAAATTGCGCCGGCGCAAAAATCCCCGCAAATCCTTGAAAAATCAGAGCCTGAGAACATCGAAAAGGAAGCCCAAAGCATAGAGAAAAACGAGCCGGAGACAGAGGACGAAAAGCCGGAGACAGAAGTCGTAGAAGCATGCATGACAAGAAGAGAATATATGAACACTCTTACGGTGGCAAAATTGGCTGATTACATAGCAGAGGAGCATCACAGTGGCAACTTATTGGCATCAGATTTAATTTTTCCAGAGAAAATCAGACAATGGCTCAGAGACAAGGTTGACAGATATGGAAAGCCACAAAGTTAGGAGGCAAATGATGAGCAAAAGCAATGTATTCGCGCAGGACCTCAACAGGGCAGCACGAGAACCGATAGGCGGCTTGTCTATTAAGCAGATAAGGCAGCAGGTTATAGACCGCCTGCAGGGCAAGAGAACCGTCAGCGTAGATTATCGCAGAATAAGAGCAGATCAGCGAGGGCGTGAGGATGATGAACCCACAGGCAAAGAAACGCTTGAAATAGTCGATGTAATGAAATACTTCACAGTAGTAAAAAGACACGGATTTAACACATGTATCCTGCATCAGGACATGTTTTATATAGCCGGAATAGGAGGAGCAGAATGTTTATAGATTGCGCAAAACTAGAAAAAATTTTAAAAACTGATTACAAAACGTGGGGCGTCAAGTTCGGTCTCACAGAGAAAGGCATGTACATTCTGAACGGTACCGGCTGGATAATAGAAGCCGACAACACAAAAATCACAAAGGAATTTTTAGGTACCGTAATCAAAACCTGCGGCCTTGCACCGGAAAATGGCGAGTTCATGACATACCAGCAAGGACACGATCCACAATTTGAAACGGAAAGAAAGCCACTCCTATGGGACATGGCGGAGGATACAAAGGAAGCACTAATCTCACCGATTAAGATCATGCAGAACGACAACATGATGACAGTAGTAAAGACACCGGGCGGAGCACGCCTCATCAACGATGCGCGCTTAGCAATGGTCAACCCAGATAAGTGCCGCGATGACGAAAATCCACCAAGCACCTTCGCAGTGCACGGAGACTGGCTCGTGTCATGTAATGACGAGATGGCAGTCGGGATATGCTTCACGAGTCCCGCCTACAAGCCGGAGCTTGAGGTCTTAAGGCTCCTTTCGGGAGTAGATTTCTACTGGGTAGAGACGCCTCACTACGAACTATAGGTTGAAACACCTGCAGAAGTGCGAAAGAAACCGGGCATGCGAATTAATTTATATCACGGGAACTGATTTGTAAGCCATTTATACACAAGGGAGCCCTTACCCAGCTCCCTTTACCTCGGAGGATAATAATATGAAGTGCAAAATATGTGAAAAAGAATTCGAATTAAAGAAAGAAGAAAAATATTTAGCGACAGAGAAAGTAACAGCTTTTGGAACCTTGGCAAAACTACCAAAAACGTTTGAGGCATTCGACTGCCCACATTGTGGCTGTCAGAACATAGTGAATATCAGAGAGGAAGAGGCAACCGACTATGATGTGGATAAAGTAGTGGAGCAGTTGAGTGATAGAAGCACATTGTCAAGACCTGTTGACTGGTCAAAAGTTGCAGTTGATACACCAATACTGGTAAGAGATAATATTTTTTCCAAGTGGGTTAAAAGATATTTTGCGAAATATGGGAATGGAAGAGTTTACGTTTGGAACAATGGAACAACATCGTGGAGTGGCAATGGGTGTACACCGTGGAAACTAGCCAAACTTCCGGATAAGGAGAGCGGTGATGGAAGATGAAAACTTCTTTGAAAAATGCAGAACTTGTCAACACTGTTATACGAAAAATGATGACGATTATGTTTATTGCAGGAAAAGAAATGGAAAATGTGAATACAAACCATATAAATTGAGAGGTAGAAAGAATGAAAAAAGAAGTTGACGGAGTAGTGGTCGAGGCAAAAAGTATTCTGACTGCGCTAAAAATCATTAAGACAGTGTGCGAGGATAACAATTGCCCAACTTGTCCTTTTGGGAAAATTGAAAGCGAAAAGATTTTGTGCCTGGTAAATGAAAAAGAGCCTCATGGGTGGAATATAAATAAATCTACTGATGCGTGGAGGGCATTAAGATGAATGAAACAACAGAGATTTTCGTATCTCGATTAGAACAAGTGAGAAAAGAAAAAGGACTTACACAAACAAAATTAGCAAGCAAAGTTGGTATTACCAAATCAGCTATGTCTTGTTACATCAGACGCAAAAGAATACCTAGAGGCGATATATTAGTTAGCATAGCACGAGCACTAGACGTTAGCATTGACTACCTGGTAGGAATATCAAATGTGAAAAAGAGACAGACCAATGCCGACAGGATAAGGAATATGTCGGATGAAGAGTTGGCAGAGTTTTTAGCTGTGCACGATTTAGCATTAAACGACAACGATTTACCAATGCTTACCGATTGGTTTGAATGGCTTCAATCAGAAGCAGAATAGGAGAATAATATGTCAGGAATAGATTTAATAGTATATGGGATACTCTTAACGTTTACTCTGATTGGAACAACAGAGTTTGTGATAGGACTGTTGTTAATTAGAGAATACGATAAGCTTCAGGAAGATAGGGATAAGAGGACAAAACACAATGAACAGAAATGAATGCATAAACTGTAGGTATTACGAGAAATGCGGCAAACCAAGCAGACCAATAAAGTGCATGGGATATGAGAAGGGAGATGACAGAGATGAGACAACACGAGAAACAGGAAGACATGTCTCTTCCACAGATTCTTGAAGATATCCACGATAGGATATGTGATGAATATTGCAAATGGCCATTGCAGTACCCGCTGGCAACGGATGACGAGGCATATAACAGAATGGGAGAAGAGCATTGTGACAAATGCCCGGTTCGAAGATTAACTTAGGAGGCAGCAGTTGAACAGCAGGACTTACAGCGGAGTAAAACCCATAGAACCTATAAGATGTGCATATGAACCTGATAAGGCCTGCACACCGGCCTGTAAATACTATAAGACATGTATACACAGCTTGCACAAGCAGGCTGTGTCTCTACATATATAGAAAGGAAAAATCATGAAAAAAGATAGCGTGAAAAACGAAACATGGAAAGAATGGGAACAAACATGCGAGAAATTGAAAAAGTATGAGACAACTCTTAAACGAGTCGTTCTGACAACAGACAAAAAGCTACTGTATCAAGCTGAATACAACAGAAAGATGAGAGCAGCACAAAGGCAGCAGTAAACCCATAACATAATATAGTAGATAAAAATCCTTTATCGTCCTTGTAATGGGTATTAACATATGAGGGATTTTTATAATTAAGAGTACACAGTATGAAAAAATACGACAACTACGACTACGAAGAGGCTTTCAAAAAATACATAGATGACACCGAGGAGGAGAGGCTTGAGAAGCTCCTCAAAGAGGGCAAGGTAAACTGCCTGTACAGAACAGCCACCACGAAGTGCACCAACATAAAGTCGCAGACCACTCTCCTTGAAGCTCAGATATACCCGAGCTACCCAAGGCTCAGTGACATGCCAAAGACCAAGAAGAGACCATCAAGCAAAGCCCAAAGAAATCTGAATGATAAAAACGCAAGGCGATATCTAATCAGGCTTGGAAACATTAACTTTGGAAAAGGAGACTTATGGTGCACGTTCGGGTGGAACGAAGACAAGCTTCCGGCAGATGAAGAGAGAGCCAGAAAAGATATCAAGAATTTTATTGCAAAGATAAATTACCGGAGAAAAAGAAAAGGACTGGAAAAGATCAAGTACATATACGTGCTCGCATTTGATGGGTATGTGAGACCACATTTCCACATTCTCATGACCGGAGACGGCATGGACAGAGACGAGCTGGAATCGCTCTGGAAGAAATGCGACAGACCAAATACACGAAGAATATCACCTGATGATGATTTTCTCATCACAGGTTTAGGAGAATATATATCAAGAAATCCACACGGTACTAAGCGGTGGGTGAGCTCAAGAAACCTAAAGAAGCCACCGGAGCCGACAAAGAGCTATAGCAAGTTCAAGAAGCGCCGTGTTGAGAGGATGGCCAAAGACCACACAGTATTAGAGACAGAACTCACTAAAGCATATCCGGGCTACAAGTTCCTGGATGCGGAGGTCAAGTACAACGGTATCAATGCAGCATTTTATATCTATGCTCGCATGGTTCGGAATTGAGGAGTGACAAATGACGAAGAAAGAATTAACAAGCGTATATTATATCAAAAAAGAAATCAAGATGTGGAAAGAAGAACTGGAGCTGATTGAAAGCAAAGCAGAAGGAAAAGCGATGCAGATTACAGGCTTGCCATTCACTCCGGGCACTGGAAGCAGTGACCCGATGGCAGACTTGGCAATTGAGGCTGTGAGTGTAAGAGAGCTGATTGAAGTCAAGAAGAGACAGCTCAATCAGCAGCAGGACAGAATTATCTCATGGATTATATCAATAGACGACACAGTCATTCGACAGATTATGTTGTATCGTCATGTCAGGTGCTATTCTTGGAACACAGTTGCACAGAAGATAGGCATTACAGCCGACAGTGCGCGCAAGCAACATGACAGATATCTGCAGCAGTCTCAGAAAGAAAATAAATAAAGTTGTCCGTTTTGTCCGTTTAAGGTGTGATATAGTGTAAGCATAAAGGATTGGCAAAAGGGCTGGTCCTTTTTATTTTGGAATAATGACAGATACAGAAGCAAAGAAGTTTTATGACAGTAAGGCATGGCAAACTAAAAGAATAGAGATATTAAAGCGGGATCGCTTTGAGTGTCAGGACTGCAGGGCAAGAATCCAAAAGGCTGTGGCAGAAGGAAAATGGCTGCCGGAGAAAGAAAAGAAGATAGCAAGGGCGAATCAGGTACATCACATACAGGAACTGAAGGAGCATCCGGAGCTTGCATTGGATAATGACAATCTTATTAGCCTGTGCGTTCGTTGTCACAACATCAGACATGGCAGAGTGCCTCACAAGTTCAAAAGAAAAAAGAAACTTGTGAGCCGGGAGCGTTGGTAATACCCCCCCCGGTCAATTTTTGCGAAATTTTCTTAAATGGCGAACCTGTGTGTGGCCCATGACTCCGGAAAAATTTTGAAATCTCGCGTGAAAAGGGCAAGGGGTACCAATTTCAAAAATTACTTTAAGAAGAATTTTTTTGGAGAACACAAAAATACAGTTATTTTTTTAATGAAAACCGTTAAAAAATATGCAAATTATACACAAAAAACAGACATATTTTGAGAAAAAGGGAGGTGAGCGGATTGACAAAAACGGAAATAAGAGATTCTCTGGTCAAGCAGTTGGAGCTTCGGGGAATGAATGCAGAGTTTTACAAAGACATGATTGACGATTATGTATATTATTGGTCACTGAAAAAGAAGCTGATTAGTGATATCAAGTCAAAAGGGCTCAGATACAAGACCATTAATGGAAACGGAGTTGAAGTAGAGAAAACAAATGATTCTGTTGTCAATCTGCAAAAAACAACAGCAACTATGCTCAAGATTTTAGCTGATCTGAGACTCAAGGATCCGGTACCTGAACCGGAAAAAGCAACAGATGGTTATCTGTAAGGAAATTGATGATTATCTCAAATATGTCAAAGAACATCCGAAGTGGATAAACAAAAAGCGAAAACAGCTTATCAAGAACATTGTAAAGCCATTACTTAAGCGAAATGATATTTTTTTCGATAAAGAGACCTATGAGAATTGTCTCGAATACTGCAAAGTAAATTATTATGAGCTTTTTCCATACCAGAAGTTCATATACGCGTTTGTATTCATGTACAAAGACGATATTCCGGTATTCCCAAAGTTTTTCATCAAAGAAGGACGTGGAAACGGAAAGGACGGCTTCATTGTTCCTTTGGCAAATTTTATGCAGACACCTCTGTATGGTGTCAGAAATTATCATGTTGAGATTGTGGCCAATTCAGAAGACCAGGTCAAGGACACTTTCAAGGTTGCCTATGACATGCTCCACGAAAATGCAAAGTTCAAAGGAAAATTTTCAGTAACAAAGGAGCTGATTACGAACCTTGCAACAGGCTCTGAAATGAAATATAACACTTCAAATGCCAAAACCAAAGACGGCAAGCGAACCGGATGCCTGGTGCTCAATGAGATTCATGCTTACGAGAATTATGATCAGATAAATGTGTTTGAGTATTCATTCGGAAAAGTCAAACATTCCAGAGAGTTTATTATCACCACAGACGGCTACGTCAGAGACGGTCCGTTGGATGAGATTTCATCAATGTGCGCTGAAATCCTTGAGACCGGTGAAAATCCACTGGGATATTTTCCATTCATCTGCGAAATTGACAGCATGAAAGAGGTTGATATTCCTGATGCATGGCACAAAGCCAACCCATCAATGGAGTATATGCCGATTCTGGCCAATCAGATAATGCACGATTATCTTGAAATGAAAAAGATACCGTCAAAGAGACCGGAGTTTATCACTAAGCGTATGGACAAGGCTGCCAGAAGAGAAGAGGAAACGGTCACAACATGGCTGAATGTACTGCGTGCATGTTATGAGGGCAACACGACAGAGGAATTAGAACTGAAAAAGCCAAGAATGACAATCGATACAAAAGGTCAGCCGGCTGTAATTGGAATCGATTATGCTGACATAAGGGACTTTGCATCGGCGGGAGTTTTGACAAAAACCGAATCAGGAGAATATATATGGCGACAACACACATGGATTTGTGCTGAATCGCCTTTTTTAGACTCCATCAAGTTCCCGCTTAAGAACATAGGGCAGACCGAATTTAATGATTTCGAGGTGGTACCGGGACCTGTAATCGATGTGAATAGCATAGTTGATTGGTGTATGGAAAGATGTGCTGAATATGATGTCAAGAAGATAGCAATGGATACATACCGTTACACTCTGTTTAAGATGGCATTCGAAGAACGAGGCCTTACGATTGAGGATCGTAAGAATCCGAACGGTGTAGTCCGGCTGATCCGGAAGATTACATCAGCAACCGGAATAATTGCACCATTTATCCAGTCTATGTTCAGTCAGGGCATGATTAATTTTGGAGCATCTTCAATAATGCGTTGGTACACCAACAACACAAGTGTTACCGAAGATAAATATGGCAATAAGATGTTTGGAAAGGTAGAACCGAAGCTCAGGAAAAATGATGGGTTCATGGCTTTTGATGTTGCAATGTTCTGCAAAGATGAGCTGGAAGTTCAGATAATATACATTTAGGAGGCAGCAATGTTTGATTTTCTGTTTCAAAAAAAGAATAAAGAGATGCAATCTATGGCAGAGGTTATTACGCTTGACTTGGAAAAGCTTAATCTGTCAAAACTGGCAATTGAAAAAGCTGTGATGATGATTGCAAGAGCAATTGCAAAGTCGGACATAATAGTTCAGACAGACAGCACACAGAAAAGCAGTATAGAGTACAGACTCAATGTAATGCCAAATGACCATGAGTGTGGCACCTATTTCTGGACAAGGATTATAAGAGAACTGTTATGGACACAGGAAGCGCTTATCATACCGATGAACGGCAAATATTACAAAGCGTCTGCATGGCAGGTGTCAAACAGTGTGCTGTCAGAGCGCATATACAGCAACATAACGCTTGAATGTGCAGGGGAACAGTATGGTTTATACAAAAAATTTATGTCATCAGAGGTGATCCACTTACGGTACGACAATGCAAAGATAAGAGTGTACCTGGAGTCCGTTGTGAATCAATACAACAATACGCTCAATGCAATCAATTACATGATTCGTCTATCCAATCAGCCAAAATTTAAACTGAAGCTGGGTACAGCACAGTCCTTCAGGGAAAAGCAGGCTGATGGAACTGACAAGATAGTCACCAAGGACATGTATGCGGAGAAAATCAAGAGACTGCTTGAGAGCGAAGATCTGACGGTAATGACAGAGTCGGAAGGTGTATCACTTGAAAATATACAGATAAATGCGAGCGCAAAAGCGGAGGAGCTTGCCAAGGTTGCCTTGGCCATAAACAACGAAGCAGCTAATGCCTTTGATATACCGGAAGCAGTATTTAATGGCAATATCACAGAGCAGTCAGATGCCACCAATGAATTTATCACTTATGCTGTCGGCCCGGTTGCGGAAGTCATAAATGATACGCTGACTGCCTACATAGTCGGTGAAGATGATTACAGCAGGAAAAATGAAAAGGTAATGGTATGGCTGGCACGCTTTAAACATGTTGATGTGGTGGATAGTGCTGTTAATCTTGATAAGCTTCGTGGAATTGGCTTCTCGTATGACGAAATCAGAGCAATGGTGGGATATCCTTTGCTTAACACTGAGTTCTCTAATGCAAGAGCATTGACTAAAAATTATGGAGAGGAGGGTGACAATGGCACATCAATTAAAAGTGATTAGATGGAGGTGATCCGGATATCTCGGAGCTGTCCGTTAAACAGTAATCAAGAGAAAGGAACAGAATTATGAAGAACGAAAATGTAATTTACAGATTCCAGCAGCAGGACAATGTTCATGAAATTTACATATATGACGAAATCAAAAAGACAGGTCCTTTTAACTGGGAAACATGGCAGTATGAAGATTCTGAAACATCTGCAAAGCATTTTAAAGAACTTTTGGACGCCATTCCGGAGACAGATGAGATTAAGATTTACTTTAATTCGAACGGCGGAAGCGTTGATCAGGGCACTGCGATTTATAATATGCTCAAGCAGCATGGTTCATACAAGACCGGAATAGTAATGGGAGTGTGTCATTCTATTGCATTCACAATTTTACAGGCGTGTGACAAACGAATAATGGGACAGGGCACCACGGCCATTATTCATGATATGTGGGAAACAGTAACAGGAAATGCAGCAGATTTAAGGGCAGAGGCAGATAATCTGGATGTTGCAATGGAGAGCTGCATAGCTTTATTTATGCAGCGTGCAAAGATTTCAGAGGATGAAGTCCGTGAAATGATGCACAAGAAGACCACATTGTCACCACAGAAGGCATTAGAGTATGGTTTCATCGATGAAATTGGACTGGAAAATCTTGATAAACCGGAAAATCCGGATAATTCCACTTTGCAGCAGGTGCTTAAAGAGAATGAGGCGCTGAAGAAACAGCTCTGTAACAAGAGCGAACATGAGAGGCAGTTAGCTGAATTTTATCAGTTGACACATAAAGAAGCAGATAAACCTAAGAGCAACGATTGGGGCTCATTTTTCAATTAAGGAGGAAAACAATGAAGATTGAATCTATCAACAAAGAAGTTCAGGAAAAAGTAATGCAGTTACTCAATGATGCTCCGGCAGAGAAGAAAGCTGAAGCTATCATGCAGTCTATTGAGATGATCCAGGAGGCAGCGCATGAGGACTTAGTAAATCAGGTTGTTGCTGAGGCAGAAAGAGCCAGCCATGATGCCGACTTCAAGAAGCAGCTTGGACTCAGGAATCTTTCACAGGAAGAAAAGAAATTCTATGAAGGCTTCAAGGATATCAAGCAGTCAATCACGGCCAATCAGATTGATATCATTCCGACTGAAATCATTGACAGAACACTTGATGATGTCAAGAAAGCATCACCAATCCTTAATCTTGTCAACATGGCACCTGCCAATGTCAAGAAGTGGATCGTTGCATCACATACAGGTGCAGCAGTATGGGGAGCTCTAACAGACTCAGTTAAGGGTGAGCTGAGCACAGAGATTTCAGCACTTAACATTGACCTTCACATGCTCACCGCTTACTTAGTTATTCCAAAGGCAATCAGAGAGCTTTCGCTTGAGTTTGTTGACCGTTATTTTATGGCAATTCTGTCTGAAGCTATGCAGGATGGTCTTGTAAAGGGATATCTTGATGGAGATGGAAAGACAGGACCGATTGGTATTTTCCGCCAGATTGGAACATCCAACAGCGATGGTACCAACAAGGCTAAGACGGTTGTGACAAACATCACAAAATTCAGCCCTAAAGGACTTTCAGATGTGAGAAAGACTCTTACCAATAATGGTAAGCGTGTTGTAGACAAGCTGTATCTTATCTGTAATCCGTCAGACGAGGCAGAATATGTGGATCCATGCATGTATGGAGAGGCTCTGACAGGCGGCTATGTCAACAAGTCATTCATTGACATCGAGAAAATCGTAGATGCAAATTGTCCGAAGGGTAAGGCTGCATTTACAATTGCAGGATACTACACTATGGGAACAACAGGTGTGAGAGTCAATGAGTATGACCAGACAAAGGCTATGGAAAATGCAGATCTCATTATCGCATCATGTTATGCAAACGGCCGTGCCGTAGATGACAATGTTGCAGTTATCTTTGATGTAACTAAGCTGGAGGAGTATGTGCTCCCTGTAACACAGGCTACAATCGTTCAGGCTGGACAGGAATAATAAAAGAGAGGCAGTAATATGGAGAACACAGAACTGACAGCACTGGTATCAGAGATGAGGGCAGAATTCCAGATTCCGCCATATTACGAAGACAGTCAGCTTGCAAATCTTGCAAGAGAGGGTGAATGTACAGTCGGGAGCTTAAATCCCGGCTGCAATATCACAACAGATCTGACATACAGGATGCTGCTTAAAAATTACATGTATTATGCATATCATCATAGAGTCAGTGAGTTTATGGATAATTATTCAAGTATGATTTTAACGTGGCAGATGGAAACGGAGGTGGAAGCGGATGGCAATGCCTGAATATACAGATGGTGTGCTGGAACTTCTCAGGATAGAGGAGGATTGTTCACAAGACTTTCCGGTGGAAAAAGTAAGATCTACCGGGATGCATATCTGGTACAGGGAGCTTTCTGTATTTGATACAACACGAGCTAAGCTGTCGGCAGATGGAATAGAGGTTACAATGAAAATCAGTATTCCACAGTATAAGCAGGTCAACAGCAAGTGTATCTGTGTAATAGATGGCGCACAGCATGAGATATACAATGTGGCTCACGTGACCACTAAAGACGGTTTCAAAGAAACAGAACTGACACTTAAGACTCCGGCATATGACAGGGAGGTATATGATGACGAAACAGGAACTCAGTGAGATGTTACATGCCACTGGCTGTCCGGTCAATGAAGGAATATCTGATCTTGATAATGGAAAGAAGTTTCCGAGAATTGATTATTGGGAAATAGCATGGGATGATGTGATGGCATCAGGTGACAACTATGAAGATAAAATCACATGGCAGGTGAGCTTTTATTCTCGCACACCAAGAAATGAAAAGCTGATAATGCTGAGAGATATGATGCGCAAAAAGGGACTACACCCAACTATCCTGCATGAATTTATTACAGACGATAAAATTTGGCATTCGTATTTCGCGCTGGAGACAATGAATGAATGATATTACATTTGAAGATTCCGGAATGGAAGAATTTCAGGATATGCTTGGAAGCTATCTTTCAAAAGTGGACGAAAAAAGCGCTCTGGATGCAATAGAGGAGGGAGCAAAGGAGTTTGTTAACGACCTGCTGCGCTTGCCGAAGCCAAGAAGAAAGGTCACAGCTCCGGGATATACACATCTGGTTGACTCATTTAGTTATAAGCGTGATAAGACAGGAATAGATGTAGGATGGGGCAAGTATTACGGACCGATGCTTGAACATGGAACACAAAAAATGAGCGCAAAAGCTCACTTGAAACCATTATTTGAACAGAAAAAAGAAAAATACTATAAAAAGATGATAGCAGCATTGGATTTATAGAATAGGAGGCAATTATGGCAATTAAAACTAAGAGACCACCAATGAAGGAGACTGTAGGAGCTCAGTATCTGTGCTTCAATACAATGGATACAGATGGCAGGTGGACATCCACATTTGCGGAAGAGGTGGAGAAGACAGAAGTAGTTAAAAGCGTAAAAGTCACGGAAAATGGAGAACCAACTGATACATACGCGTCAGGAGCAGTGTATGACAGTGATATTACAACAACTTCAACAGATATCGAGGTGGAAATTGTTGCATTTCCGGCTGATACACTTGCAAAATTACGTGGTGACAATGTTGATACTGATGGTCTTATTCTTTCAGGTGGAAACAGACCACGACCATATTTTGCTTATGGTAAGGTGGTCAAATTAAGAAAAGGCGGATATAGATACGACTGGTATCCAAAGTGCAAGCTAAGTGAGAACTCTGATGATATATCAACATCTGAGGAGAAGGCAAACGAGCAGACAGATACAATCAAAATCAAAGCATATCCATTCAATGAGGATGGAGACATTGTTGCAAGGGTAGAGAGTGCATCTGCACCGGAAGGACTCACAGAGGAAAAATTCTTTAGTAAGCCGGTACTTACAAAAGATGATCTTGTGGTAGCAGTTGGGAAAGTGAGTGGAAAGGTCTGATTAGATGAATAAAGGTAAGATGATAAGATTGACTGATGGAACGGTAATAGAGGCCAAAATGAATTTTGGAACTATTTATTATCTTGATCAGATAGGTGGTTCAAAGCTTGGACGGAGAATAGACAAACTTGAAAAGATTGGAAAAGCAACAGACAGCGACAAGATGAATTTTGCAGCGAAGCTTATCTATGCAATGGTAAGAAGCAATGGGAGAAAAGTGACATTTGATGAAGCACTTCAGCTTGTGCCACCGGATCCAACAGAACTTCTTGAAGTTGTAGAGGCTTATCAGAAAGAAGTTGACAAAATTAAAAAAAAAGAGGAATCGAAAGCACAGATGAAAGCATTCAGCTCGAGATAAATTGGGCTGAATATATGGTTGATGCGAGAGAGATGGGAATGACAGAGGACGAGTTCTTCCATTCATGTCCCGTCTTTTTTTGCGAACAATACGAGATATTCTGTGAGAAGAAAGCGAGGATGGTGAGAACGTTATATGGCGGATGAACTGAAGAGAGTTGGATTAGTGTTTAAGGCAGATGGTGCAGCAGACTTTCAAAAGACGATGCAACAGGTAAATACAGCTGTTCAGGAAAATAGTAATTCGTTTAAACTTGCAAAAGCGGCATGGGATGACAGCACTACTGCAGTTGAAAAGTTAAAAGACCGTCAGGAATATCTGGCAAAACAGACGGACGTTTATTCTGATAAGGTGGAAATTCTGAAGCGTGAGCTTGAAGAAATGGAATCTGCAGAAAACAGAAATGAGGATGCAATCCGAAAGAAGCAGAACCAGCTTACAAGCGCACAGATTAGTTTAACAAAATATCAGAAAGGCCTTGCTGAAGTAACAGAAGAACTTGAGAGCGGTGCAGCAGAAAGTAAGGAACAAATTAGGAAATTATCTGATAAAATTGCAGAGTCTACAGATAAAATTAAGGCGAATGGGATTGAAATCGAAGCTCTTAAATCGAAATATGACGATCATATAAAGTCGATTGTAAAATATAAAGATGAACAGAAGTATCTTTCAAATCAAACAGAGAATTACGAAAGAATACTTGAATCATTAAAAAAACAATTGGATATTCTTGAATCTGCTGAAAATAAAGATGAAAAAGCAATTCAGGACAAAAAGAACGAGATAAATGAAACTACTACAAAACTTAATGGTTACAAAAGTAAGCTGGAAGATGTTGAGCAAAAGCTGAAAAGCGGAGCAGCTGTAACGGAAGGTTATGCTGAAAAAGTACAGGCTTTTGGAAATAAAGCAAAAGAGACAGGGGATAAGTTTAGTGGAATATCAACGGCGGCAGCAGGCATAGTAGCGGCAACAGCAGCTACAGTACCTGCAACAGCAGAATATCGTAAAATTATGGGATCGCTTGAGGTGTCGAGCCAAAATGCAGGGTACACAGCAGAACAAACAGCGGAAAGTTATAGAACCTTATATGGTGTGCTTGCAGATGATCAGACAGCTGCAACAACTACGGCCAATCTTCAGGCATTAGGTTTGTCACAAGAAGAATTAAGCACGGTAATTGAGGGGACAATTGGTGCATGGGCAACTTACGGGGATAGTATTCCCATTGATGGACTTGCAGAATCAATCAATGAGACTGTGAAAACAAGTACTGTTACGGGGACTTTTGCGGATATGCTCAATTGGGCGGGAACTTCAGAGGATGCATTTAATGAAAAGCTTGCAGCTTGCGGAAGTGAAAGTGAGAGAGTAAACCTGGTCATGCAGGAAATGGCGAATCAGGGTCTCGTAGATGCAGGAAAAAAATGGCAGGAAAACAATAAGAATTTGGTAGACGGAAATAAGGCAACAGCAGATTTCCAACAGGCAACAGCTGAGCTTGCGGATACAGTTGCACCGCTGATTACCAAAATTACAGAATTGGTTGCCGGATTGATTGAAGAGTTTAATCAGCTCTCCCCGGAAGGACAGAGAGTGATTGCCGGATGCGTATTGGTAGTGGCAGCAGTTGGCCCTGTGTTTTCTATCATAAGCAAGGTATCAGGAGGGGTTTCGTCACTAATTGGTATTATATCTAAAATTGCACCTGTATTGGGGCCTATAAAAACTGGTTTTGCAGCAGTAAATGCAGTCATGGCCGCTAATCCAATACTTATAATTATTGCGGCAGTTGCAGCACTTATAGCTATTTTTGTGACACTTTATAATAAGTGCGAATGGTTCAGGGATGGTGTAAATGACATATTCGGAGCTGTAGCCGATTTTATCAAGGGAGCTATTGATAAGATTAAAGGCTTCTTCAATTTCGATTGGAAATTACCAAAAATAAAGTTGCCTCATTTTAAAGCGAGTGGAGAGTGGTCACTTTCCCCACTTAAGGTACCTAAAATTTCTGTAGATTGGTATGCAAATGGAGGAATCCTGAACAGTCCGACCATATTTGGTGCAAATGGAGATTCCCTGATGGGAGGGGGAGAGGCTGGAAAAGAGGCGGTACTTCCAATTAAACTGTTAAAGGACTACATCAGAGAAGAAAATGATGCAAATAACGCAACATTGGCCGCAATGATCATTGAAGCATTCAAATCAATATCAATGACTGCGGAGAATAACATTTATATTGGAGATAAGAAGTCGATCACATTACTTACAAATCTCGTTCTTAAGCAGATGGCAAATAAGACATTAGCAACACAGGGGGCGAAAGGAAAATAATGCAGGACATACAATACAATGACATAAGAGGCTCTTCGCTTCAGATATTTGCCCGGGAGTTGATATCTATTCCTGCCGCTCAGCCGAATATGGAAGAGGTAAAACTATCAGGGCGGGATGGAACCATATATAAGTTTAATGGCACATATGCAGCAACACCAATAAAGATACCATTTAATTATATCGGAGCAGTAGACAGGTGGAATGATCGCTGGAGAATGGCAAAACAGTGGCTGTCAGAAAGAAATGCAAAACTTATTATATCTGATGATGCAGGCTTTTTTTATAAAATAACCTATGTTGAATTAGATGATAATGAGAGGACATCTGAGCGGATAGGCAATTTTACAGCGATATTTCACACACTGGATGGGCTTCAATATTCCGTAGATGGTGCAATGGAATATGACATAGAAGATGTTTGCTGGAATCCTTATATAGAGTGTCATCCGACATATAAGATCGCAGCAGAAGGTATGTGTACGCTTAAGATCAATGGAAAAACGATGACTGCTAATGTTGGTCAAAATCTGACCATAGATACAGATCGGATGATCGCGTATCGCGAGGATGGTACTTTGAATAATACCAAAGTGTCAGGAAATTATGAAGATATGTATCTACAGCCGGGAAACAACAAGATTGAATTTTACGGAGGAAATCTGAAAGTGATACCTAATTGGAGGTGCTTATGATCCAGATATATAACATTGAAAATACAAACTTTGATCAGAACGGAGATATGTCATTATTTCCTTCAAGTGCATCCGTTCATGCCGTATTGAATGGAATATGGGAGGTAACGCTTGAACATCCAAAGGATTCAGAAGACCGCTGGAAGTATATTAAAGAGGGAGCAGTTGTTAAGATGCCTTCCTTTAATGGAGAGCAGCTTTTCAGAATAACTCATAAGGAAAAAAGTGATTCAGGAATATCTGCTGATCTGCAGCCTATATTTATGGATGCGGCAGATGATTGTTTCCTTTTGGATGTCCGTCCAACTGACAAAACAGGGCAGCAGGCTCTTGATATCATGACTGCACCGAATAAAAAGTATACAGCCGAAACAGATATTACATCGACTGGAACTGCATATTACCAAAATAAAAATCTCATCGAAGCAATCAATGGTGACGATGAGAATTCTTTTGTTAAGAGATGGGGCGGTGAAATCGTATATGATAATTACAAAGCGATAATAAATCGTCATGCTGGCAGCGACAGAGGTGTTGAGATCCTTTACGGAAAAAACATTGCTGAGAACGGAATGAAAGAGGAGGTTGACCTAAGAAATGTGGTTACCCGGATCATTCCACAGGCATATAACGGATATCAGATAGATGGGGATGCTCCTTGGGTTGATTCCCCTCTTATAGACAAATATCCAACAGTCAAATATTCAACAATGAAATTTGAAGATGTAAAAATGAGAGCTGATGCACAGGAAGATGATGAATCGAAAGGTGTGATCATATGCGATACACCGGCACAACTGGAGGCTGCACTTAGAAAACGCTGTCAGGAACAGTGGGAAGCGGGGGCAGACAAGCCTCAAGTAACTATATCTGTGGATATGGTAATGATTGAGGATACAGAGCTGTATGCCGATGTCAAGGGGCTTGTAGAAGTGTCTCTTGGTGATACCGTACATTGTAGAAACAATAATCTTGATATAGTTACAGATGCAAGAGTTACGGAATTAGAGTGGGATTGTGTGAATGACCGCATATTATCTGTATCGCTGGGCGATTATCAATTTGATTACATATCAAATCAGGTCAGTATTAATAACCGAATTGAGAGCGCAATCAGAGAAGATGGATCTGTGATCGGCTCTCAGGTGCAGGGAATACTGGATGCAGTGAAAACACAGTTTCATGCACTACGTGATGTAGCTCAAAAGCAGGATGTACGAGCCATGCTTTTTGAGGATTTAAACCCTGATTCACCTACGTTCGGAGCTATGTGCCTTGGATCAATGGGATTTGAGATTGCATCCAAAAGGACCGCTGATGGAAAAGACTGGATATGGAGTACATTCGGAACCGGGAAAGGCTTTTTTGCCGACTATATTATAGCCGGAACCATGCTGGCAGACAGGATATATGGAGGAACATTGACCATTGGCGGAATAGACAACATAGCAGGCATTATAAAAGTATTAGATGGTAATGGAGCTATCCTAACTATCATGGATAAAGATGGAATACTGACAAATGGTAAATACACTTGTGGAAGTGATGAATTTGGCCGAAGAGTAGAGATCTCAGAGGGGGAGATGAAGATCATGGACAAAAGTGGTAATACTGTCGGGAGAATTTTTGCAGTAAGTAATGAAATTTTTAAAATCGGTACTGAAAATGCATTATTTAGAATGTTTAAGACTGGCGAGGTATATGTTGATTGCCGGTCATTCGGTGTAAACGGATATAACGGATTTACCGGAACAGTAGAGTATTCGGATGGAACTTATGAGAATTATGTTGGAGGACTGCTTATAGGAGGAAAATCGAAAGAGGGTGCTTATCCATGATTAGTAATAATAAATATTTGACGCAGGGAGAGATGGAGAGCAATGCAAAAGAAATTTATACATATCTAAGTGATAAAGGCTGGACAATCAATGCAATCTCAGGCCTGCTTGGAAATATGCAGAGAGAATCAACCATTAATCCTGGATTGTGGCAAAGCCTTAAAGAGGGCAACTATTCCGGTGGCTATGGACTGGTGCAGTGGACTCCGGCAACCAAGTATACAAATTGGGCGAAGGCTAACGGATACGATATAGGAGATGGAACAGGACAGTTATATTGGATTGATCAGTTATCAGAATCTACAGGTGAATGGATTAAAACATCTGCGTATAATCTGACATGGTCTCAATTTAAAACAAGTACAGAGACACCGGAGTATCTTGCTTCAGCTTACCTCAAGAACTTTGAGAGAGCCGGTGTGGAAGAGGAAGAAGCACGAAGACAATATGCGAGATCCTGGTATGATTTCCTTGAGTCAGGTGTAGAACCGGCTGGAAGATATATAGTTAGATTTATTCCTGCATAGGAAAGGAGATATTTGAATGCAGACTATCAAAAGAGACATATATGTTACAAAGAATGTGCTTCAGGCTCCAATAGAGGTAACTGAGGGCACAAATTCAATCGCATTAGAGTTTGATATAAAGGATTACACTATTCCGGGTACAGCGGCAGCAGTTGTGTACAGTATGTGTACAAGAACTATGGCTGAGCCTAATAAAGCCTTGGCAGAAGTGGATGGAAATACGATTACGATTATTCCTTCTGAGTCATTTTTTCATGCAGGGCAGAATGTTATGCAGATCAGAGTGATAGATGGTGACAGTAAGCTGATATCGTTCAACATAATTGTTAAATGTACTGGAAAAATGAGATTTGGTGATGAGGAAGAGGAAAAGCAGACTACACTTGTGGAACAATTGTTAAAAAGATTTGGCAACTACGAAGCAGAGCTTAAGGATGTGAGAAAAGGATTTGCAGGAGAGTCATACGATACAGCGGGGGAGGCTGTTAGAAAACAAATTGAAAGTGTCAATCAAAAAGTAGATAAAATAGAAACTATAAGTACCAAGGAAATTGATGCAATATAAGTTTTGAGACAAGAGGTGAAGTATGAGAAGAGGAACAACTCCAACAATCAAAATAAAATTAAAAGGTTGTGATATAAATAATTTGGAAAAAATATATGTAACCTTTAAACAGGGAAAATATGAGTTTGAGAAGTCCATGGATCAATTGAATACTTCGGATGAAACATTATTTATTAAATTATCTCAAGATGAAACACTGCAGCTTGATGCTATGAAGAATGTATTGATACAGGTCAGGGCAAAGACAAAAGATGAAAATGTAATTGCAAGCAATATCAAGTCAGTACCAGTTGAAGATATATTGAAAGAGGGGATGATATGACAGAAATTGAACTTGAAATGGAAAATGATACTGAATTAAGAATTGAATGTGAGCAAATATACATAATGGATGATTATGAACAGCTAAAAAACAAACCCCGCTTGAATGGAAAAGAAATATCAGGAGATATGTATGAGACAGATCCAACCATACCAGAATGGGCTAAAGCACAAAACAAACCATCATACACCCCGGAGGAGGTGAATGCAGTTAATAATGATAATGCTATTACCATTGAAGAAATAGAGGCTATATTTAATGGACTTTAGATAACAGAAAGGAGAACTATGGAAAATAAATATTTAAATCTTACAGGTGCGGTATACATCATTAGTAAAATTAAAACTCTATTGGAAGATAAAAGTGATAAAGGACACACACATTCAAAGGAAGAAATCGGATTAGGCAATGTTGAAAACAAATCATCACAAACTATCAGAGGAGAGCTTACAAGTGATAATGTAATAAAAGCACTTGGATATACACCACCGAAAGAAAATACAACGTATGCTGTTATGAAAGGTGCAACAGCTTCAGCAGCTGGAACGTCAGGATTGGTACCTGCACCGGCAGCTGGCGATTATGGAAAGTATTTACGAGGGGATGGTACATATGGAGCACCGACAAATACAACTTATTCTGATGCAACACAGACTGCACATGGTCTTATGTCAGTAAGTGATAAGAAAAAGCTTGATGGAATAGCGGAAGGTGCAAATAAGACAACAGTAGATAGTGAACTGAGTAGCACTTCAACAAACCCGGTACAAAACAAGGCAGTACAGGCTGAGCTAACTAAGAAAGCAACTATAGCGAGTCCGTCTTTTACTGGTACACCTAAAGTGCCAACAGCATCAGCTGGTACAAATAATACTCAGGCCGCATCAACAGCATTTGTAACATCGGCCATTTCAACAGCGATGGCCGGTATTACTAAATTGGATTTTCAAGTAGTGCAGACATTGCCATCAACAGGCGTTAAGGGAACGTTTTATTTAATTGCCAATTCTGGAAGAGGACAGAATGTGTATGATGAATATTTATGGATTAACAATAAGTATGAAAAATTAGGTACAAGAGAAATTGACCTAAGCAGCTATATAAAGCAGTCGGATATGGTTGCAATAACCAATAGTGAAATAGATGCGGCATTTGCATAGAAAGAAGGAGAAAAAATGGCAAAATATTTGGATCTTACAGGATTAAAGTATTTTATCACAAAGCGGATAGGAAAAACGGACATATCCAAGATAGGGGATGGAACGTGTACTGGAGCTATAAGTGCATTAAACCAGAGTTTAGGTAATCTAAAGACAGATCTTAATAAATTAAATAGTTTAGGGAATATTTCCATCATGAAGATGGGTACCAAAATACTTGAAATTTTACCGGGAAATAACTCATGTTTACTATTGTCAAAAAATGATGTTATTTCTGCACTAGGATTATCTTCATCAACATTCAATTTCGATAATCTTTGTGTATCAATTACAAACGGTGATGGTGCAGCATTTTCAGGGCATCTTGAATCGCCAACAATCACAACAACTGGTATCTATGTCGTATGGAAAGATAAAGTAACCGCTAGTTGTAATATTAGAGTAAATTATATACTATTTTATCATGACTAATAATTATTTTGCAATATATGCAATGAATCCCATGTAAGTAAGAGATTCTGTATGTCCATGTGATGATACCCATGATAATGTACCATCAGCTTTTAATTGTAATGCGGCTATTGCGGCAGTAGGGGTACTCCAATCACCAGCCACCATAAACATTGGAGATGTTAAAGTCGGGAAATCAGGCTTCATTAATGGCAATGGTAATCCGAGATTAGTTACATTTTCTAGGAAATATTCCTTATTTTTTACAACACCACTGATAATATGTTTGTAATATATAAAACATATCTTACCAATCATTGTTCCCATAATATCATTTTTAATAGTTATTTTGCCATTTGTTAAGCTACTTAAACTCTGGTTAGGGAGCGAGATAGAAAATATAAAATTTAATATGTAACTAACAAATAGAGCCTAGGAGCCGACACCAAATGAGGTGCCGGCTCTTATAATATAAAGAAAGGGGCGCAAGCTTATGAACAACATTAATACAATTAAAGGAGTGGTAACTGCAATAGCAGCTCTCCTGTCAGCATTATTAGGAACACTGTATGTTCCGGTACTACTTATGGTCCTTTGCAACATCATCGATTATGCAACAGGTCTCATGGCGGCAAAGAACCGTCCGGACGGAGGTATCAGCTCGTATCGTAGCATAAAGGGTATCAAGAAAAAGGTCTCGATGTGGCTGCTTGTAGTAGTTGGAGCTATATTAGATCAGCTTCTTTTGTATGCTACACATACGATTGGAGTTAATATTCCGATTAATTTTTTAGTGGCAAATATAGTAGATATATGGATTATTTGCAATGAGCTTATTTCGATTTTAGAAAATATCGTAGACATAGGTACATCAATACCGGGGTTTCTTATTCCTTTGGTTAAAAATATCAAATCACAGACAGAACATATTGCAGATCAGAAAGAAAGCGAGGACAAATAAATGAGAATAGGATTAAATGCAGGACACACAATTTCAGGACCGGGATACGGTACAAGTGGAGTGATCGTTGAGTCACAGGAGACACGTAAAGTAGTAGCAAGGCTTACAGAAATCTTTAAAAGTATGGGAGTAACAGTAGTACCATGTACGATCGATAAGGCAGCATCACAGTCCGCTTATCTTAAACAGGCGGTAGCACTTGCTAATCAGGATACCCTTGATTGGTTTATCTCCATTCATTTTAACAACGATGCAGCTAAGCAGGGAAAAGGAGTAGAGGTGTATACTTACAAGGGCAGACAGTACCAGGATGCCATTGAGGTATGTGAACATATCTCAGCACTGGGATTTAATAATCGTGGTGTAAAGGATGGATCAGGATTGTATGTAGTCCATAGGACAAAAGCGAAATCTATGTTGATAGAGGTATGCTTTGTAAATGATCCGGATGCATCAAATTACAAAAATAAATTTGATGATGTGTGCAATGCGATAGCATATGCGCTTGCTGACTATGTTGCCCCAGCAGCACCAAAGCCACAGGCACCATCTGTTACTCCAGCAAAACAGAAGTATGTTAAGGTGATATATGATGGAGCTGATGGACTGACTGTGAGAAAATCACCATCATGGGATGCATCTGCGGCAGCAGGAACAGTAAAGAAGAACGAGGTATTTACTGTGATTCAGGGACCTATCAAGGTTGGAAGCGGTAGTATGTATAAGCTTAAGTCAGGATTATACATTACAGCATCAAGCAAGTATGTTAGCGTGTTTGAGAAATAAAAGTTATACGCAAATGCAATTTGGATGGCCCGCTATCCATCAACAAAAGGAATGACTATCGGAGACGATCCGAACGATGCCAAGAAGCCTGCTATTGCACACAGCCTGTACGGATGGCAGTACACCAGTGCATTCACCTGCTCCGGGCTCAATAACAGCACGGATGCCAGCCTCTTATACGTGGAGCCTGGAGAAAAAGATACAACAGCAACAAGCCAGCCTGCACCCGCACCGGCCAAGCCGAGTGATGAGAGCTGGAAGGGCGATATTGACTACTACTTGGAAAGTGAAGAGGTCAGAAAAGGTGTGGCGCACAGTTAAAAAGGCACTATCAAAGTATACCAATGAGCTGCCGACCGACTCAACAAATTAAATAATTATTATAACATAGGGCATCTGTCAGATTGATGGATGTCCTATTTTTTTATTTTAAAATAACATTATGCGCAAAATACTATTGACATTATGCGCATAATGTGATATTATAATCATGTAAGGAGGTAAGACAAGTGAGTAAGAAAAAGAAACGACAAAAGAAAAAAGGCAAGAATGAAGCCCTTCAAAACATCATTCTTGCCACAGCAATTATAAATCTGATAATAAGCGTTTTACAATTGCTAAACTTAATACTCAACAAGTAACCAACAAACAGTTGAGTAAAAGGGGAGCGGAAAGCTCCCCACACTCTCAACTTACTACGAAAATACGAAAAAGTCAATGGAGGTAGTAAAATGGAAACATTATTTTTAGTTAGTCAGATAATATTCGACATCTTAGTTATAATATACATCGTAAACGAAAAGAGGAACAAATAATATGAGTGAGTTTAATCAAAACCAGTACATTAATAAATATATCAAAGAAAAATATGATAGAATCAACCTGACAATGAAAGCGGGAAAAAAAGAAAAAATCAAAAGCGCTGCCTCCAAGAGAGGCATGAGCGTGAATGAATACATTAATTGTCTGATTGACAATGATTTGTTGCAAAACATCGAATGAATGTGCTATACTCACATGAGATTAATTAAGAGAGGAAAAACACATGATTAACTTAGATGACATAGATATCACCCAGACACCGCCAACCCACGAGCCTGAGAGACAGTACTACTACATGGCAAAGGCTAGGCAGTATGTCAAGAAAAAGTCCGAAGAACTGGGAAGACCACTAACCTTGTTTTTAAAGACCTTCGGGTGTCAGATGAATGCCCGCGACTCAGAAAAACTTGTCGGAATACTCGAGCAGATAGGCTACGTGGAAGGAACTGATGAGCACTCGGATTTTATTGTATACAACACCTGTACCGTACGTGAGAATGCTAACAATAAGGTGTACGGCAGGCTTGGATATCTGCAGAACTACAAGAAAAAGAATCCTTTTATGAAGATTGCCCTCTGCGGCTGCATGATGCAGGAGCCGGAGGTTGTTGAAAATATCAAAAAGCACTATAAGTTTGTAGATATCGTATTCGGAACCCACAATATATTCAAGTTTGCAGAGATTTTGTGCAACAATATCGAGTCAGGCTCACAGGTGATTGACATATGGAAGGATACCAATCAGATTGTCGAAGATCTGCCGGTGAAGAGAAAGTTCTCTTTCAAATCAGGTGTCAATATCATGTTTGGCTGCAACAATTTCTGCAGTTACTGTATCGTGCCATATGTAAGAGGACGTGAGAGAAGCAGAGAGCCTAAGGATATCATAAGAGAGATAGAAAAGCTTGTTGCAGACGGAGTGTGCGAGATAATGCTTCTCGGACAGAATGTCAACTCATACGGTAAAACTCTTGACAATCCTATAACCTTTGCAGAGCTTCTTCGCGAGGTCAATAAGATTGAGGGACTTAAGAGGATTCGTTTTATGACATCTCATCCAAAGGATTTATCCGATGACCTGATTATGGCGATAAAGGAGTGCGACAAGGTGTGCAAGCATATGCATCTGCCGCTTCAGTCAGGAAGCTCAAGGGTGCTTAAGGAGATGAACAGGCACTATGACAAGGAAAAATATCTCGACGAGGTAAAGAGACTTCGTGAGCAGATTCCTGATATTGCAATCACAACTGATATCATTGTAGGCTTCCCGGGAGAGACTGAGGAGGATTTCCTTGAGACAATGGATGTTGTTAAGCGGGTCAGATATGACAGTGCTTTTACATTTATTTACTCAAAGAGAACAGGCACACGCGCTGCCACAATGGAGAATCAGGTGCCTGATGATGTGGTCAAGGACAGGTTCGACAGGCTCTTAAAGGAGGTTCAGACTATCTCATCAGAAAAGGCAAAATGCTATGAGGGTAAAGTGGTGCCGGTGCTTGCAGAGGAAATGGATGACCAGAAGGACGGCTATGTGACCGGACGTATGGACAATAATTCAATCGTACATTTTCCGGGTACCGAGGATATGATTGGAAATATCTACAATGTGAAGCTTGATGAGTGCAGAGGATTCTACTATATGGGAGAGATAAAAGAGGATGCGTAAGCGTTTTGGCAGAAATGATATAATCCTGATATCGGTTATTGTAATTATCTCTGTCGCTCTGCTTCTTATATGGAAGCTTGTATATTTAAAGGGGCAGGATACGGATAGCGATGCATGTGTCGAGGTGACTATCGATGGAAGGGTCTATGGCACATATCCGCTTTCAAAGGATGATACAATTGAGATAAAAAACGGCGATGGCGATGTTACTAACACCCTTGTCATAAAGGGTGGTGTGGCGGATATGACCTCTGCCGACTGTCCGGATCATCTGTGTGTGAAGCAGAAGGCGATATCAAAGGAGGGAGAGTCGATTATCTGTCTGCCGAATAAGGTTGTTGTGACGGTAAAAAGCGGCATGAAATCCGATATAGATTCGATATCCAAGTGATACCCGAACATTTTTATAGAAAGAATGAGATAAATGAAAACCAGAAAGATTGCATATCTTGGTATGCTTATGGCACTGGCACTGGTGCTAAGCTATGTTGAGTCACTTATACCGTTTGCGGTAGGCATACCGGGAGTGAAGCTTGGACTTACAAATATAGTGACAGTGATCATGCTTTATATAGCATCACCCATGGAGACGTTTCTGCTATGTGTATTTCGCGCGGTGCTTTCGGGCTTTATGTTTGGAAATGCGTTCAGCATCATATATTCACTGGCAGGCTGTATACTAAGCTTTATCGTTATGTACCTGCTTAAGAAATCAGATAAATTCAGCTCGGTTTCAATAAGCCTGGTCGGTGGAGTGTGTCACAATATAGGACAGATAATAGTTGCGGCTATAGTTTTGTCAACCTACAGCGTAGTGTATTATATTCCGGTGCTTCTTGTGGCGGGATGCATCACAGGTCTTGTGATTGGAACAGTAGCTTCACAGGTGCTTTTAAGGATTTCTGACAGCTTTCACGTATAGTTTTAATGGGCTGTAATCTACGTATATTTAATAAAAAAGGAGATGCTGCTGTTTTATGCCTGTGTGTCAGGCTACAGTCGAAACAGTAACAAATGGATTCAATGTATGCATATATAAAAGGAGAGCTTGCAGAAAAAAATATAGACAGCATTGTAGTGGAGGCAGCAGGTGTAGGCTATCTCATTTACATACCGACGCAGTATTTTGATATGCTGCCAGACGAGGGAGAGGATGTAAAAATTTACACCTACCTGTGTGTCAGGGAGGATGCCATGATACTTTACGGTTTTTTGAGCAAGGATGATCTTGAAATCTTTAAGCTGCTGATTACAGTCAGCGGAATCGGACCAAAGGGAGGTCTTGCGATTCTGTCAACTCTGCCTGCCGATGATTTGCGTTTTGCGATTCTATCGGGCGATTCAAAGGCTATATCAAAGGCACCGGGAATAGGTGCAAAGACGGCTCAGAGAGTGATACTTGATTTAAAGGACAAGCTGTCGCTTGAGGATGCATTTGAAAAGAAGCTTGAGAACCAGGCATCCGGTGCTGCTGTATCCATGAACAGCTCTGTGAAAAATGATGCTGTCATGGCGCTCAATGCGCTTGGATATTCGTCTACTGAGAGTCTTAAGGCAGTGTCCAAGGTTGATATCACAGAGGATATGGATGTAGAGGATGTGCTGAAGCTTGCGCTCAAAAATATGGGTTGATTGATAAAAGCTGTAAGCTTAAAACAGAAACGGGGAACAAAACGTGAAAAGAGTAATTTCCACACAATTGCAGGAAGAGGACATAAAGATAGAGAAATCCCTGCGTCCTATGTATTTTGATGACTATATCGGTCAGCAGAAGATAAAGGACAATTTAAAAATATATATTGAAGCCGCAAAATCAAGGGGCGAGGCGCTTGATCATGTGCTGTTTTACGGACCTCCGGGGCTTGGAAAGACAACACTTGCAGGAATCATTGCAAATGAGATGGGTACAAAGATAAAGGTGACCTCCGGTCCTGCAATAGGTAAGCCGGGAGAGATGGCAGCCATACTCAACGGACTTTCTGAGGGAGATATACTGTTTGTCGATGAGATTCACAGATTAAACCGTCAGGTGGAGGAGGTGCTCTATCCTGCCATGGAGGATTATGCCATTGATATTATGATTGGTAAGGGCGAGTCTGCAAAATCAATCAGATTCAACCTGCCCAAATTCACCCTTGTAGGTGCAACAACGAGGGCGGGTATGCTTTCAGCACCTCTTCGGGACAGGTTTGGCGTGGTAAATCATATGGAGTTTTATACTGTCGATGAGCTAAAACATATTATCGTCAATTCCGCAAAGGTGCTTGGAGTTGAGATAGATGACAAGGGGGCCTACGAGATGGCGCGTCGTTCAAGGGGGACTCCAAGACTTGCAAACAGACTGCTAAAGCGAGTCAGGGATTTTGCGCAGGTCAAGTATGACGGAAAAATCACCTATGATGTGGCAAGCTTTGCGCTGGATCTTTTGGAAGTGGACAAGTACGGACTGGATTTAAACGACAGAAATATACTTCTCACCATCATTGACAAGTTTGCGGGAGGACCGGTGGGCCTTGATACGCTTGCAGCGGCAATAGGTGAGGATGCCGGAACCATTGAGGATGTTTACGAACCGTATCTTGTGAAGAACGGCTTTATAAACCGCACACCAAAGGGGCGAGTGGCGACAGAACTAGCCTTTGAGCATTTTGAGAGAAAAAGGGCTTAAAGTTGCAATTTATATCTATAAGGCATATAATAATTAAGTATTTGATATTGAAATTGATAGTAATAGTAATATTAATACTAATATAGCTGGTTTGAATAAATGTGAAAACGGAGGATGATTGAATGTCTGCAAAAACAAATGCCGAGGTGGTAATAGACGGAAAGGTTTACACACTGTCAGGATATGAGAATGAGGAATACTTACAGAAGGTTGCGGCGTACATCAACAACAAGATTGCAGAGTTTGATGATATGGATGAGTATAAGCATCTTCCGGGCAATATGAAGAGCACACTTATCGAGCTCAATATTGCGGATGATTATTTCAAGGCAAAGGCACTTGTCGAAAAGCTCGAGGGTGATATAGAGAATAAGGATAAGGAAATATACGATTTAAAGCATGATTTAATTTCCAATCAGGTAAAGACCGAGAATGCTGAGGCAAGCATGAAGGAGCTTGAGGCACAAAACAAGGAGCTTTTACTCAACAAGGCGAGACTTGAGGCAACACTTGAGGAGTCGCTTCTTGATGGAAAAAAGCCTGTTAAAAAATCTGCACATGCTTCCAATGGGGCAAATGACAGTAGCGATAAATAGCAATAAAAGGGGAACAGTTATCGTACACTGTTCCCTATTTTATTGCAGGTTTATATAAAATAAAATGAGCATCTATATGAGGAAATATATGAGAAATAAAGATTTTGAACTGCTTGCACCGGCAGGAAGCCTTGAGATACTTAAGGGTGTGATAGAAAGCGGCGCCGATGCTGTGTATGTGGGCGGAAGCATGTTTGGAGCCAGGGCATATGCCAATAATTTCACAGAAGAGGAGCTTTTAGAGGCAATTGATTTTGCGCATTTACGAGGAGTAAAGGTGTATCTGACGGTCAATACGCTGATTAAAAACAGTGAGTTTTCAAAGCTCTACGACTACCTGCTTCCATACTACAAAAGAGGTCTTGACGCAGTGATAGTGCAGGATCTTGGCGTGGTGAAGGCTATCCATGAGTATTTTCCGTCAATGGAGATACATACGAGTACACAGATGACGGTGACGGGAGCAGACGGAGTGCGTTTTCTTTCACAGTTTGGAGTGACGCGCGTGGTCATGGCAAGGGAGGTTTCTCTTGCCGAGATGAAGCGCATACATGAGGAAACAGGCATGGAGCTTGAAGCCTTTGTGCACGGAGCACTATGCTATTCGTATTCGGGACAGTGCCTTTTCAGCAGTATTTTAGGTGGTAGAAGCGGAAACAGAGGCCGCTGTGCACAGCCGTGCAGACTGCCGTATACCGTGGAGGGCAAAAAGGATGAATACATTTTAAGCCTTAAAGATATGTGTGGTATAAAGGCTCTTGACAAGCTGCATGATGCAGGTGTTTATTCGCTCAAGATTGAGGGACGTATGAAGCAGCTTGAGTATGCATGCGGAGTGGTAAAATACTACAGAAACTATATTGACAGCAAAAAGCCTGTTAGTGATGCTGATTATGGCAGGATAAAGGCACTTGGAAACCGCTGTGGTTTCACAGACAGGTATTATTTTGACCACAATGGCTCTGATATGGTGACTTATGTGAAGCCTAATTTCGTTTCAAATGCTGCAGAGCCTTCGCCTGAAAAAAGAAAGCTTTCGATAGAGGGAGAGCTTGTTTTAAGAGAAGGCGAGCCAGGAAGCCTCACTGTAAAAAGAGGTGATGTGACATACAAAGCTTCAATAGAACCTGTCAGCGCCGCACTTAAGGCACCGCTTGATAAAAGGGCCGCTATAGACAGGATAAACAAAACCGGTGATACAGACTTTGAGTTTTCACATATTAAAGCTCAAATCGGAGAAAATGTCTTTGTGCCAAACGGAGCACTAAACAAGCTGCGGCGTGATGCAATTTCAGGGCTTTGTGATAAGCTGTTGAAAAAGTATTACAGGGATGACGCACGATATGCTGATATATCAAGTATGTGTGAGCTCTCTGAACATGTCGTAAAAAGCGACCCAACACATGAAGATGGAGCTGTAAATGCAAAGGATTACACTGCCATATGCTCGTGTATGACACGCGCGCAGCTTGATACACTTATTAGCTATGACTGCTTTGACGTATTTTATCTGGATTTTGACATGTATGACAGGAAGACTCTGATACAGCAGTTTGCAGATGATGTGAAATGCCTTACAAAGCGAAATAAAAAAGTGTATCTCATGCTGCCTACGATATTAAGGGCGGATTCATCTGATTATTTTGTATCTATCGCAAAAGAGCTTGATAAGGTAAGCTTTGAGGGCTTTGTTGTGAAAAATTACGAGGAGCTTTATCTGACAGAAAATCTGTTTATAGATAAAAAAATTATTTTGGACCACAATATGTATACCTTTAATGATGTTTCAAAGAGTGCTTTTTTTGAGCACGGAGTAAGTGGTGACACAGTGCCGCTTGAACTCAATTCAAGGGAGATTATGCATAGAAACAATATAGGCTCGCAGATGATAGTCTATGGATATTATCCGCTTATGACCACCGCCAATTGTGTGCACAAAAACACAAAGGGCTGTGATAAAAAGCAAAAGCTTATATATTTAAAGGACAGATACAATAAATCCTTTGCAGTTTGTAACAACTGTAAGGAGTGCTATAATACAATATATAATTCACTGCCTACCATGCTCACAAAGAATATAGGTAAGCTTAAGGAGGCAGGTATCAGAAGTTTTAGATACAGCTTTACAATCGAGACTCCAAAGCAGATTAAGGCGGTTATGGATGATAAGGTAGCTGAATATACAAACGGACATTACAAAAGAGGAGTAGAATAACATGGTACATCTGATAGTACAGCTTTCCAAGTATATTATGATAATACTTTTTCTCATATATACTTTTTTATGCTTTCATTTATTCAAGTATCCCGACAAGCCGAAAAAGCAGAAGCATATATATAATCTGCAGAGATTTTATATGTTTCTGATTCATTTAGATGGTTTTTTGGTGCTCTTTGTCACGACAATGGATACAAAGATAATAGGCTTTTATATAGCACAGCTTGTGCTTTTTGAATCAATTTATTTGATTTATCATAAGTTTTATAAGAATGCCTCAGAGCTTGTGCTAAACAACATGGTGATGATGCTTTGTATAAGCATGATTATTTTAACGAGAATTTCGTTTGACAAGGCATTAAGGCAGTTTGTTTTTGTACTTGCCGGAACGGTATTTGCGTTTTTAATACCGCTTATCATGCAAAAAGGTACGATGTTTCGAAAATTGACATGGACATATGCCGGTGTGGGAATACTTGGTCTTTTGTCAGTGCTTGTGGTAGGAGTGGCGAGCAGAGGAGCAAAGCTTTCTTTGACATTTGGTCCTGTTTCAATTCAGCCGTCTGAGTTTGTAAAGATACTTTTTGTGTTTTTTATAGCATCCATGCTGTATAAATCAACTGATTTAAAGCAGCTTGCCATAACAAGCGGCGTATCGGCCGTGTTTGTGCTGATACTTGTTGCATCAAACGACCTCGGTGGAGCACTTTTGTATTTCTTTACATATCTGGTCATGATTTATGTTGCGACAAAAAGGTTTTATATTTTTGCCGGAGGTCTTGCATTTGTGGGGCTTGGAATGTACACAGGCTATCATCTGTTTTCACATGTGAAGAACAGAATTGTTGCATGGCTTGATCCTCTTTCTGTCATAGACAAGGCCGGCTATCAGGTGTGTCAGTCGCTCTTTGCCATAGGTACAGGCGGACTGTTTGGCTTTGGACTGGGGCAGGGACTGCCAAATAAGATACCTATTGTGTCTAAAGACTTTATCATAGCGGCTATCTCAGAGGAGATGGGCGGTATATTTGCTGTCTGCCTCATTATGGTTTGTGTCAGCTGCTTTCTTATGATATTTAATCTTTCCATGCAGATGAAGGATGCATTTTACAAGTATGTGGCGTTGGGACTTGGCAGTGTGTATGCGCTTCAGGTGCTTTTAACTGTCGGCGGCTCAACCAAGTTTATACCGATGACCGGTGTGACGCTGCCGCTTGTGAGCTACGGTGGCAGCTCGCTTCTATCTACGATGATTATTTTTGGAATGATACAGGGCATGTATATTATGCAGGCAGCCCCTGAAAAAAGGAGAAAAATAGATGACAAGAGACGGAAGGACCATGAGACAAAAAACAGACAAAAGCAGACAGCTAAAGAGCCGGGGGCGCAGAGAAGTCAACAGAGAAGGAGAAAACCGGCAGCAGGCGGCAAAAACAGCACGAAGACACAGAAATAGAGAGTATGCGGTTGTTACATATTTTTTCCTTATAGTTTTTGTTGGATTGATAGGTTATTTCTTATATTTCCAATTTGTAAAAAGCGACGAATTCATCAACAGCCCATACAATTCGCTTCAGGATCTTTTCTCTAAGAATGTAGTGAGGGGCGAGATACAGACTAAGGATGGACATGTCATAGCTCGGACAAAGGTCAGCTCGGATGCATCTGAGACAAGGGAATACCCTGACGGCAGGATGTTTGCGCATGTAGCGGGCTTTGCCGTAAATGGTAAGGCCGGGCTTGAAAAGCAGGAAAATTTCTCATTGCTTCGCTCACATGAGTTTTTCCTTGACCAGATAGTAAATGATATAAGCGGTAAGAAAAATACCGGTGATAATGTCATAACCACACTGGATTACGAAGCACAGGCGGCTGCATACAATGCACTTGACGACTATGAAGGTGCTGTCATTGCAATTGAGCCGAAGACAGGAAAGATTGCAGTTATGGTGTCAAAGCCTGATTATGACCCAAATACCATCGCAAGTGACTGGGAGAGCGTAAACGGTGAGGGCAGCACTTCTCTTTACAACAGGGCAACACAGGGACAGTATGCTCCGGGTTCAGTGTTTAAGATTTTTACAGCACTTGAGTATTATAACGAAAATCCGTCTACATACAACGACTACAGCTTTGATTGTGACGGCAGTATTACAAAGGACGGCTTTACAATCCACTGTGCCGGCAATAAATCACACGGACAGGAGGACTTAACAAAGTCGTTTGCCAAGTCGTGCAACTCGTCCTTTTCCAATATAGGTCTTTTGGTGGATAACAATAAGCTTAATACCTTGTGTGACAACATGCTTTTCAACAAGAATCTGCCTATAGCCTTTGATTCAAAAAAGAGTAAATTTGCAATGGATAACAATGCTTCGTCAGCTCTGACCATGCAGACCACGATAGGACAGGGAAACACGCTTGTTTCACCGCTTCACATGTGCATGATTGCCGGTGCAATCTGCAATGATGGAAATCTGATGAGGCCATATCTGGTAGACCATACGGAAAATGCTAGCGGGGCGCTTGTGGAGCAGAATAAACCGGCTTCATACAAGCAGATTATGTCAAAGGATCAGGCAGCTTTTCTTCAGAATCTTATGGCAGCAGTGGTATCTGATGGAACAGGCGCAAAGCTAAGCAATCAGAGCTATGAGGCCTTTGGAAAGACCGGAACTGCCCAGGTATCAGATTCTACAGACCAGACCAATGCCTGGTTTGTGGGCTATGGAAAAAAGGATGGCTACAATGATCTGGCAATCGCAGTAGTTGTGGAGGATTCGGGTGCCGGAAGCACATATGCGGTGCCGGTGGCAAAAAGGGTATTTGATAAATATTTCAATGAATAGGCTTGTTGCACTTTTTTTAGAAGTAGGTTATACTTAAGTGTAATGACAGACGTTATCGTTCATATTTCGCTTGAACTGACAGATAGCGTTTAAACCACACTTGGAGGAATGGCAATGATAGAAGCAACGAGCTGTGGCGGTGTGGTAATCTTTCGTGGCAAAATATTACTCTTATACAAGAACTACAGGAACAGGTACGAGGGGTGGGTACTGCCCAAGGGAACTGTGGAATCTGATGAAGAGTACAAGGACACTGCAATCCGTGAAGTGAAAGAGGAGACTGGTGCCAGTGCAACGATAATCCAATACGTGGGTAAGAGCCACTATTCTTTTACCGTGCCACATGATACAGTGGAAAAGGATGTACACTGGTATCTTATGATGGGCGAAAGTTATTATAGTAAACCGCAAAGAGAAGAGTATTTCATGGATTCAGGGTTTTATAAGTATCACGAGGCATATCATTTGCTCAAGTTTGCAAATGAGAAGCAGATACTTGAGAAGGCTTACAATGAGTACCTGGATTTAAAGAAAAGCAACTTATGGGGGACACACAAGTATTATTAGTATTATTAAAAAGCAGTTTTAAAAACTGCTTTTTGAGGTTTTGGAATGAAATGGTATGAGGATTTATTTGTAGGAGAGTCTGTTACCGGAAAGATAAAGAAAATCAAGTGGAAGATAGAGCATAATGCCGGCATGCTTCACACATACATCATCACGTTTCCGTCAAATGAGGAAAATCTTTTGGATATCATTCCGACAAGAGAATTGTTGCAAAAGGGATATCCTAAGAAGAATCTGCACATAATCGCAGTAGCGGGTAATTATGATGAGGCGCTTTTGCTGGCCTGTGATATTGTTAAGGAGACATACGAAAATACAGGTAAAACAGATGTAAAGAGCTATTTAAAGAGCAGACGGAGGAAATAGATAGATGATATTTACGATTTTAAAGGTCATAGGCATCATACTCCTTGTAGTGCTTGCTCTTATACTTACAGCGCTGCTTTGCGTACTGTTTGTGCCGGTCAAGTACAGGGCTGTCGGAAGCTTTGACAATACAGACATAAGAGCAAAAGCGCATGTGTCGTGGCTTTTTCATTTGTTTGCACTGCATATAGAGTATGCGGATGAAACTGACGGATATATAAGACTTGTCTTTGTGAAGAAGGGGCTGTTTGCTGATTCGTTGGGAGATAATTATGAGGCTTTTAATGATGATGTAATGGATGATGCAGCTAAAACTGAAACAGAAGATAAAATCAGTGAAAACACCGGAGATGGGCCTAAAATACCGGCAGATGAGTCAGAACACATCACAGATGAACAGGCAGAGGATGAATGCACGGCACGTACGCATAATGAGTACAGGTCAGTAACTGATGAGAATCAGCATATAAAACAACAAACAAAGCCCACTCATAAAAAAACGTATAAAAAGCCACACAAAAAGTCACATAAAAAGCAATTTAAAGATAAGTCAGATAAAATAAAAAACTGTATCTATAAGCTAAAAAGAGAATACAGTGATGAGAGAAATAAAGCCGCTTTTTCACATCTGAAAAAAGAGCTTTTTATCATTCTTAAAAGAATATGCCCAAGGAAGCTTAAGCTTATAATGGTTTATTCAACCGGCTCGCCTGATACAACAGGTATTTCATTGGGAATTTTAGCATGCTTTCCTGTCGGCTATACAAACAGATGGTGGATTACACCTGATTTCGAGAGTGAAAATCCATATGCAAAGGGCAGCTTTGACATAAAGGGGCATGTGGTAGTAATAAGTATTTTAGCGGCAACACTTAGAATTTTATTTGATAAAAACTGCCGCAGATTATATAATAGGATAAGCAGATAGGAGGAAGATATTATGGCAGATAATAGTTTCAATAACACAGTAGAGTCACTTTTCAAGGGGATGGACAGCTTTATCACTACAAAGACGGTGGTCGGTGATGCAATTCATATAGGGGATACAATCATACTTCCGCTTGTGGATGTGTCGTTTGGAGTGGCAGCAGGAGCATTTTCGGCAGAAAAGAAAAATAACGGAGCCGGTGGTATGGGCGGAAAGATTCAGCCAAGTGCAGTGCTCGTTATCCAGAATGGACAGACAAAGCTTGTCAATGTAAAGAATCAGGACGGCATGACAAAGATACTTGATATGGTACCGGACATTGTAAGCCGTTTCTCAAAGGGAAAAAATGATGACCTTAATCTCGACGATGTAAAGGTAGACGATAAAGAGGACGACAAGCAGGATTAATATCATATATGAGAGCAAATAAAAAGGACATCCAAACGGATGTCCTTTAAAATTCAAAAGATTCAAAAATAAAGACTAAGCTCTCTCAACTTTGCCAGATCTTAAACATGAAGTACATACATATAACTTCTGTGGAACTCCATTGACCTTGCAAGAAACCTTCTTAATGTTTGACTTCCAAACATGATTTGATCTTCTATGAGAATGGCTGACATTATTTCCATAATGAACACCTTTTTCACAAATTGCACATTTTGCCATGATATTGCACCTCCTTGCATTTCACTAAGCTTACCATACTCTTAAGCTCACAACAAATGTATTCTATCAGATTAAAATAAAGAATGCAAGGATAAAATATAAAAATATTTGCTTTTTGTGAAAAAAAAGGTATAATAACATTAGCTACGTCACAATATGATGGAGGTATATATTATGAAGGGACAGATGGATACCCAATATGGACAAATTTTAATTGATACAGATGTTATTGCAACCTATGCAGGCTCTGTAGCTGTAGAGTGCTTTGGAATAGTAGGCATGGCAGCGGTCAACATGAAGGATGGTCTTGTAAAGCTTTTAAAGAGAGATTACCTGAACCATGGAATAAATGTAAAGGTAGATGAGAACAACGAAATTACGATTGATTTCCATGTAATAGTAGCGTATGGTATTTCGATCGGCACTGTTTCGGACAATCTTATCGAGACGGTTAAGTACAAGGTTGAGTCATTTACAGGAATGAAAATTGCAAAGATCAATATTTACGTTGAGGGCGTAAGGGTAATTGATTAAGGAGGACTACAAAAAGTGGAGATCACAAGCATTAATTCAAAGCTCCTTGCAAGGATGTTTCTTGCGGGAGCCAAGAATCTTGATTCAAAGAAAGACTGGATAAATGAGCTGAATGTATTCCCGGTACCGGATGGTGATACCGGAACAAATATGACAATGACAATCATGTCTGCGGCCAAGGAGGTCAGCTCGCTCACAGAGCCTACCATGGCAGAGCTTGCAAAGGCTATTTCATCAGGCTCTTTAAGAGGTGCCAGAGGAAACTCGGGTGTTATCTTATCACAGCTTTTCAGAGGCTTCTGCAAGGTTATAAAGGAATACGATGAGATAGATGTCACTATTCTTTGTGAGGCATGCCAGAAGGCGGTTGAGACAGCTTACAAGGCAGTTATGAAGCCAAAGGAGGGAACTATCCTTACAGTGGCAAAGGGCGCAGCAGAAAAGGCTCTGGAGCTGTCAGACGAAACAGAGGATGTTGTCACATTTGTTGAAGAGGTTATAAAGCAGGCTGAGTATGTGCTTGACCAGACACCGGAGATGCTTCCTGTATTAAAGCAGGCAGGTGTTGTTGATTCGGGCGGACAGGGACTTGTTCAGGTATTAAAGGGAGCATATGATGCCCTTATCGGCAAGGAGATTGACTATACAATCGAGGGCGCACCAACAGGAGCAGCTCCTGCAAAGATTTCGGCTGAGACAGAGGCAGAGATTAAGTTTGGTTACTGCACAGAGTTTATTATTGTACTCAATGCGCCAATGTCAGACAATGAGGAGCACGCATACAAGGCATTCCTCGAGTCAATCGGTGACTCTATAGTCGTTGTAGCTGACGATGAGATCGTAAAGACTCACGTACATACAAACGACCCTGGACTTGCACTGCAGAAGGCACTTACCTTCGGCTCACTCAGCAAGATAAAGATCGACAATATGCGTGAGGAGCATCAGGAAAAGCTCATCAAGGATTCACAGAAGCTTGCAGCACAGCAGAAGGCTGAGGAAGAGGCTTATGAAGCTGCTCAGGCTGATGAAAAGACAAATAACATGCCTGCAAAGGAAATGGGCTTTGTATCTGTTTCAATCGGAGAAGGCATGAATGAAGTGTTCAGAGGTCTTGGAGTGGACTATCTCATAGAGGGTGGTCAGACCATGAACCCTAGCACAGAGGATATGCTTAACGCTATCGAGCATGTAAATGCAAAGACAGTATTTATCCTGCCAAACAACAAGAATATCATCATGGCTGCAAACCAGGCAGTAGACCTTGTTGAGGATAAACAGATTATTGTTATCCCTACAAAGACTATCCCACAGGGTATCACAGCGCTTGTAAATTATATACCTGACCACAGTGTCGAGGAGAATAAAGAGCAGATGATGGCTGAGATAGAAAATGTCAAGACAGGACAGGTGACATATGCAGTCCGTGATACTGAGATTGACGGAAAAACCATCAAGCAGAACGACTTCATGGGAATCGGAGACAAGAGCATCCTTTCTGTTGGAACAGACTTAAAGGCTACCACACTTGAGATGGTAGATGCCATGGTAGATGAGGATTCAGCAATTGTCAGCATCTATTTCGGAAGTGATTCTGATGAGGACTCAGCTAATGAGCTTGCGGCAGCAATCGAAGAGAAATATCCTGATGTAGAGGTTGAGGTCAACGATGGCGGACAGCCAATCTACTATTATGTTATTTCTGTAGAGTAAAGCCTTTTAAAGAATATAAATGATATTTATTATATTTAGGAGCAAATATGGATATAGCTTCACCGATTACCGCGGTTAAGGGAATCGGGGAAAAAACACAAAAAGCATTTGCTAAAATGGGAGTATACACCGTTGGTGATATACTCCTTCATTTTCCCCGGGATTATGTAAAGTTTCCGGAAATAACGGATATTGATGAACTGAATAATGTAAATGAGAGCAGCACCTATGCCATCCATGCTGTGATTAAAAAGGCACCTGTAGTGAAAAATACAGCGAGAATGCAGATTACATTGCAGGATATCGGCTCGCCCGGGCATATGATACAGCTGGTATGGTACCGTATGCCATACCTTAAGGCACAGCTTGTGCAGGGGAGACATCTTATATTTTACGGACATATTAAGCCAAAGGGCGGCAGATATGTCATGGAGCAGCCTGTGGTGTATGAGGTGCAAAAGTACGAGGCTATACGCGATACACTGCAGCCTGTGTATTCCGTGACAAGCGGTGTGACAAACAATCTGATAGTCAAGACGATAAAGGAGACTCTGTCACATGATACACTGCTGTCAGATTACCTGCCTAAGGATATAAGGCACAGATACGGTTTTTGCGAGTATAATTATGCTATGAAGCAGATACATTTCCCTGATGACTTTGACGCTCTTGTGGAGGCAAGAAGACGGCTTGTTTTTGATGAGTTTTTTCTCTTTATCATGGGCATGCGGTATCAGAATAAAAGGCAGCAGAAGGACAAAAATGAGTTTGAGTTTACGGATGATGCTTTTATAGACGGACTGATTGAGAAGCTTCCGTATGAGCTGACAGGCGCGCAGAAAAAGACGATAGATGAGATAAAGCAGGATATTAAAAGTCCTTATGTGATGCAGAGGCTTATTCAGGGCGATGTGGGCTCAGGAAAGACGATTGTTGCTTTTCTTCTTATGGCGTGGGCGTCAAAATGTGGCTATCAGTCTGCCATAATGGCTCCGACGGAGGTGCTTGCAAACCAGCATTATGAGACATTTTGCTCACTGGTTGGTCAGTTTGGACTTGACAGTCCTGTTGTGCTTCTTACCGGCTCCATGACGGCAAAGCAGAAAAGAGAAGCCTATGCGCGCCTTGAAAACGAGAAAAATGCGCTTATTATAGGCACTCATGCGCTCATACAGGAGAAAGCGGATTTTTCCAATCTGTCGCTTGTTATTACAGATGAGCAGCACAGATTTGGCGTGAAGCAGAGAGAGAGCTTCTCGGATAAGGGAAGAAAGCCACATATACTTGTGATGAGTGCCACTCCGATACCGCGTACGTTAGCAATAATCATATACGGTGATATGGATATCTCTGTCATAAATGAGGTGCCGGCAAAGAGGCTTCCGATCAAGAACTGTGTGGTTGGCACGGCATTCAGGCCAAAGGCCTACAGCTTCATCGAGGAGCAGGTGAGAGCCGGCCATCAGGCGTATGTTATATGCCCTCTTGTGGAGGAAACCGAAAACTCGGAAGGGGAAAATGTCACAGACTATGCAAATGTGCTTAAAGCGGCACTGCCAAAGGATATCACGGTAGATGTGCTTAATGGCAGGATGAAGAGCAAGGCAAAGGATGAGGTGATGCAGCGCTTTGCAAATAATGAGTCGCAGGTGCTTGTGTCCACAACAGTCGTGGAGGTTGGTGTAAATGTGCCCAATGCAACCGTCATGATGATAGAAAATGCAGACAGGTTTGGACTTGCACAGCTTCATCAGCTAAGAGGCCGTGTGGGCAGGGGGGATGCACAGTCGTATTGCATTTTCATCAATTCGTCAAATTCAAAGAAATCAAAAAAACGTCTGGAGATACTAAATAAATCAAATGATGGCTTTTATATAGCAAGTGAGGATTTAAAGCTCAGAGGTCCCGGGGATTTCTTTGGAATCAGGCAGAGTGGAGATCTTGCGTTTGCTCTTGCGGATGTGTATCAGGACAGCGATGTGCTAAAGGAAGCATCTGAGATGGTGGATGAGGTGCTTGAAGCAGACCCGGCGCTTTGTACACCGGAAAACAGAATACTGAAAAAGAAAATGGATGAATTTGCAAAAGAACAATTAAAGAGAATGAATCTGTGATGAGCTTAAATGGCTAAAATAAAAGCTGATATAGCATGCAGGACTATGCATGTGTATATCAGCTTTTTTACTTTAAGCGTTTTGGAATGGTTATGAAATTGTTATGAAATAAGTATAATCTGCTTACTCAATCTGCCTGATATCAGATATATCCGGGTGAATCGTGAGAGAATAGTTTGTGTAATACACGACAAAGCCGGCTGCGGCACCGTTTGGCTTTTTGACATTTTTCTTTTGCAGATAGTCTATCTCTACCTTGTCGGCATTTTTGCCCTTTGAGTAGTAGCCTGCGAGCTTGCCGGCCTCCTCAAAGGTGCTGTCCGGCAGCTCTTTGTTTTCAGCTTTTACAATGACATGTGAGCCGGGCATGCCCTTGGCATGGAACCACCAGTCGTTTCCGGTTGCCAGCTTGAAGGTGAGCTCATCGTTCTGGTAGTTGTTTTTGCCAACGTACATATCAAAGCCGTCCGATGAGATATAGTGGAAGGGTTTGCTTTTTACCTTCTGTTTCTTTGAACCCTTTCCTTTTTTGATAAAACCGTATTCTATCAGCTCATCCTTTATCTGGACGAGGTCGTCAGCGCTTAAAGCGATATCAAGTGAATTCTGAATTGATTCGAGATGGTCTATCTGACCTTTTGTTTCAAGAATCAGCTCGTTCAATGCTTCGGCAGTACGCTTCATCTTTCCGTATTTGTCAAAGTATTTCTGCGCGTTCTCGGCAGGAGTTTTTGTGTTGTCGATAGGGATTTTGATGATTTTGTTGTCATCATAATAGTTTGCAGCTTCAAGAAACTTGTCGTCCGGTGTAAGTCCGTAGCCGAATGCGTTGATAAGCTCGCCGTACACCTTGTACTTTTCGCGTTTTTCGGAGTCCTTAAGCTGCTTCATCTGTAAGGAATATTTCTTCTGGTTTCGCTCCAAGAGGGTATTTACGTGTTTTCTCAGGTCGGCTGACTTCTGGCGTATACGTGTATAGGTGTTTCTCTCAGAGTAGTAAAGCTCTAAAACCTCTGATATAGATTCATATTTTGTGACCGTTAAATCGCTATACTGAGTCAGCTCTATTGAAGAAAATTCCTTTGGCTCATTGCCGTCACGTACGATATTCGGCGTAAAACGATTATTTTTTATGTCCTCCATCATCCATGTGAAGTTGCTTCCCAGGTGCAAAAGCTCATCGTGTGAGTAGGCAGCTACAGGGGAGTCCGCGTCAAGGCCTGCCCTGTGAGCCAGCTCATTTGCCACAAGGGGGCTGATGCCGGAAAAGGATGAGTAGATAGCCTTTGAAACAGTAAGCGGCTTTGCTGATATAATATCCGCAAACTGCTTCGAATCTACAGTCAGAGGATTATATTTATCCTCCTGTGTCGCGGGGATGGTGTAGGCTCTGCCAGGAAGCACCTCACGCACAGAGCTTACGGATGCGGGAATACGCTTGGCACTGTCTATTATCGTACCATCGGAGTCGGTAAAGATGATGTTTGAATATTTGCCCATCAGCTCGATAATAAGCACCTTGTGGCATAGATCGCCCATCTCGTTTAAGTGCTCGATTTCAAAGTTTATGATACGCTCCATGCCCGGCTGGTAAATCTTTGTGATGCGTCCGTTTGCTATATGCTTTCTTAAAACCATGCAAAATGTAGGGGCAGTGAGAGGGCTTACCTTATTTGTGGGTGTCAGGTAGATGAATGGAAGGGATGCACTTGCAGACATCGAAAGCCTGAACGAGCCGTTTGGTCCCTTTAGGGTAAGAAGCAGCTCATCTGCCTCAGGTTCTGCAATTTTACTGATTTTTGAGTTTAGTATCGTGCTGTTTAGCTCTGCAACTATATTTGAAATGACTATTCCGTCTAAAGCCATGATGTTCCTCCTTATTTTCTGTAAATATTCTAAGGTGCTGAATATTTATAATCATGAATATTTATATTATAATATATTTGACGAAAATCTCAAGGAGTTATATAATAAACTCATCTATGCATATGCGAAAGGAAAAATTATGATTAAAAGTATGACCGGCTTTGGCAGATACGAGTACGCAGATGCAAGCCGTAAGATTACAGTTGAGGTAAAATCTGTAAATCACAGATATCTGGATGTCAATATCAAGATGCCTAAAAAGCTCAATTTCTTCGAGAGTGCAATAAGGACTCTGCTTAAGGAGTACATAGAGCGTGGCAAGGTTGATATTTATATCACATATGAGGATTTTACAGAAAATAATCTCTCATTGCAGTATAATAAGGCTCTCGCGGGAGAATATCTTAAGTATCTTAATCAGATGGCGGAGGAATTCGGACTGGAGAATGATATAAAAGTGAGCACGCTGTCGAGATATCCGGAGGTATTTGCGATGGAGGAGCAGCCTGTAGATGAGGATGAGCTGTGGAGCAGTCTTGAGAAGGCTCTTCGCGGTGCATTTGAGCCATTTGTTGAAAGTCGCGTGCGCGAGGGGGAAAATCTTAAAAAAGACCTTTGCGAAAAGCTCGATAATATGGTATCATATGTTGATTTCATTGAGGAGCGTTCGCCACAGATTATTGTCGAATACCGTGCGCGTCTTGAGGAAAAGCTAAGAGAGCTGCTTGCAGACAATCAGCTTGATGATTCAAGAATAGCCCAGGAGGTCACTATTTTTGCGGACAAGATCTGTGTGGATGAGGAGACAGTCAGGCTCAAAAGCCATATCCTTTCCATGAAGGATTCGTTAAATGCCGGTGGCAGTGTGGGAAGAAAGCTTGATTTCCTCGCACAGGAGATGAACCGTGAGGCGAATACCATCCTTTCAAAGTCCAATGATCTTAAGATTTCTGACACAGGCATCAGTCTTAAAACTGATATAGAAAAGGTCAGGGAACAGATTCAAAATATTGAGTAATTTTAGGAGATTGTGATGAGTAACACAGGAAAATTAGTTGTTTTTTCAGGCTTTTCGGGTTCCGGAAAGGGAACTATCATGAAGGAGCTTATGGCAAAGCATGGTGATGATTATGCACTGAGCGTATCAGCCACGACCAGAGGTCCAAGGCCGGGTGAGGAGCATGGCAGAGAGTATTTTTTTGTCTCAGAGGAAGAATTTGAACAGATGATAAAGGCAGATGGACTGCTTGAGTATGCCAAGTATGTAGATCACTACTACGGCACACCAAAGTCATATGTCAATGAGCAGCTTAGCGCCGGAAAGAATGTGATTCTTGAGATAGAAATCCAGGGAGCTTTAAAGATAAAGAAGCAGTTTCCTGATACGGTGCTTATGTTTGTGTCAGCGCCGAGTGCAGATGAGCTTAAGAACCGGCTTGTAGGAAGAGGCACAGAGACAAAAGAGGTTTGTGCACAGAGACTTTCAAGAGCATATGAGGAGTCTTTGGGCATAGAGAAATATGATTATTTAGTGGTAAATGATAAGCTTGACGATTGTGTAGAGCTTGTGAATGACATCATCCACAGCTCTGACGACACAAAAAAGAATCAGGATTATCTGGTATCATCAAATATAGATTTTATAAATAAAATGAGAAAAGAGCTTTTAAGCTTTTCGAAAGGAGATAAATAATATGATACATCCATCGTATGTAGAGTTAATGAAGGTAGTAAACAACAATGTAGAGATAGGTGAAGAGCCGGTAGTAAACAGCCGTTATTCTATCGTTATTGCTGCAGCAAAGCGTGCACGCCAGATTATTGATGGTGCAGAACCGCTTATCGCACGCCCTAAGTGCAATAAGCCATTATCTATTGCTGTAGAGGAGCTGTACACGGGAGCTGTCAGAATCGTCTCAGATGATGAGGATTTAAACGAAGGCGAAGAGGCTTAATCTAGGAGGGGAAAGGCTGTTTTGTCTTTCCCTTTAATTGTAAATACTTACATTTGAGAGGTACTATGAAATTATTATTTATTTCGCTTGGATGCGATAAAAACCTTGTGGATTCAGAGTATATGATAGGCATGCTTGCAAATGACGGCATTGAGATGACCGATGATGAGATGCAGGCTGATATCATTATCGTAAACAGCTGCTGCTTCATAGGTGATGCAAAGGAGGAGAGTATCAATACAATTCTCGAGATGGCTCAGTATAAGGAGACAGGCAAATGCAAATCACTTATTGTGACAGGCTGTCTGGCACAAAGATACAAGGATGAGATTTTTAAGGAAATCCCAGAGGTTGATGCCATACTTGGCACCAATTCATATGATACTATAGTTGAAGCTGTCCATGAGACACTTGAAAAACACAGATACAGCAATCTGCACACCTTAGAGGGGCTTCCCAGCATAAAGACAAAGCGTATTGTTACCACAGGAGGGCATTTCGCTTACCTTAAGATAGCGGAGGGGTGCAATAAAAACTGTACCTACTGTGTCATTCCATCTGTCAGAGGCCGTTACAGAAGTGTGCCAATGGAGGATTTGATTGAGCAGGCGAAGAGCCTTGTGGAGCAGGGAGCAAAGGAGCTTATACTTGTTGCCCAGGAGACCACACTTTACGGAGTGGATTTGTATGGTGAGAAGTCACTTCACAAGCTTTTGGATGAGCTCAATAAGATAAGCGGGCTGTTCTGGATAAGGATTATGTACTGCTATCCCGAGGAGATATACGATGAGCTTATAGAGTCCATGATAAAGGATGAGAAGGTATGCCATTATCTGGATATGCCAATCCAGCACTGCAATGACGATATTTTAAGGCGCATGGGCAGAAAAACAACAAAGGCTGAGCTTATGGAGCGTATCAGAATGCTGCGTGAGAGAATACCTGATATCACATTAAGAACCACACTCATATGCGGCTTTCCGGGTGAGACACAGGATAATCACGAGGAGCTTATGCAGTTTGTAAATGATATGGAGTTTGACCGTCTGGGAGCCTTTACGTATTCCCCGGAGGAGGGCACAAAAGCAGCTGCAATGCCTGACCAGATAGATGAGGATATAAAGGCTGACTGGCAGGCAGATGTCATGGAGCTTGAGGAAGAGGTCATTTTTGATAAAAATGAGACACTAAAGGGTAAAGAATTATATGTTTTCATAGAGGGTAAGGTGGCTGATGAAAATGCTTATATCGGCCGTACATACAGAGATGCACCGAATGTTGACGGATATATATTCATCAACACTGATGAGACACTTATGACCGGTGATATATGCAAGGTTATGGTGACCGGTGCGTATGAATATGATTTGATAGGAGAACTTGTAAAATGAATTTACCAAACAAACTTACAATCTTAAGAGTGATACTTATTCCGTTCTTTGTATTTTTCCTTATTTCACCGTTTTTTGACGGATACGGAAATTATATAGCACTTGCGATATTTATCATTGCAAGTCTGACCGATATGGCTGACGGAAAAATTGCAAGAAAATACAATCTTGTTACAAATTTCGGCAA
>ENA-ORRL01000207-ORRL01000207.1-human-gut-metagenome-genome-assembly--contig:-NODE-207-length-72095-cov-8.072612_pt1 | contig 72095 bp, 48 predicted proteins | sample MGYA00242175_ERZ509134 | MGnify/ENA primary metagenome ERZ509134 (study PRJEB26280, sample SAMEA2338660) | human gut metagenome | biome: human gut; feature: human-associated habitat; material: faeces... | reverse complement strand
CGGGTGGTACACGTTTCAAATGCTACCCGGGTCCCTTTTCAAGTGTTAGCTACACACGCACCTGAACCGCGAGCTCGTCCGGATGCCCGAAGGCATCAGGGAGCGTGACGACGCGATTGCCGCCCGCATCAGCAGTGCGGGCATCAGAAGGAAAATCACCCACGACCAGGTACGCGCCATCCGTGTCATGCTATCGGGAACACATGAGGACATGATGGAAATAGAGAAAGCCGGAAGGCTGGACGACTGGTGCCGGGACAGCATGGACTGGCTGTACAGGACCTTCGGGCGGGAGAACGTGGTCTCGGCGGTGCTGCACATGGACGAGCACACGCCGCACATACACGCCACGCTCGTACCGATAGTGACGGGAGAGCGCAGGAAGGCGGGACAGAAGAAGCCGAAGGAAGGAGGACGAACCTACCGCAAGAAGGCGAATGCCGCCCGGCTGTGTGCCGACGACGTGTTGAACCGCACCAGACTGATTGCCTACCACGACGACTATGCCAAAGTCATGGTGAAATACGGCCTGCAACGCGGGGTAAGAGGTTCGGAAGCCCGACATGTCTCCACCGCCCAGTATTACCGCGATTTGAGGCGGCAGACGGACGAACTGGAAGAGAACGTGCGACAGCTCCAAGCCGAGCAGGAAGAGGCGGAAAAACGGCTGAAAACGGTCAGAAAGGAAATCAACACGCAAAAGCTGGAGGCGGTCAAGATGGAGGCAAAGACCGCCATCATGGCGAAGGTGGGGTCTCTTTTGGGCAGTGGGAAAATCAAGGAGCTGGAGGCGGACAACCGCAGCTTGCAAAACGAAATAGCCGCCCGTGAAGAGAGCATAGAGGACTTGCAGGCCAGTCTGCAACGGCAGCGGGCACAGTACGGCAGGGAACTTGCCACGGTGCAGACCGACTACATCCAAAAACTGGAAAGGGAAAAGGAGCGGACGGCATATCTGCAAAAATGGACGGAGCGTGCGTGCGGCTGGTTCCCTCTTTTCGCCGACGCGATGCGCATGGAGAGGTACTGCCATTCGGCAGGCTTCACGTCCGAGCAGACGGACCGGCTTTTCACGTTCCAGCCGTTGGAGTACAGCGGGAACCTTTACTCCGAGGAACACAAGAGAAGCCTCGCGGTGACGGGTGCCACCGCACAGATGGGAATAGAGCAGGGAGAGAGAGGAAAACGCTTTGTCCTGCGCATCAACGGGAAGAACATCCTCGACTGGTTCAGGGAGCAGTTTGAGAGGCTGCTCCGACGGATACGGCCAACGATGCAGCAACCGCAACGGAAAAACAAGGGATTCAAACTGTAATGATTATAAATACTTATGTGCCAACATAAAAAATGCGGGAAATGTTATTGCGCTTCCTGCATTTTTCATATTTTTGCATTCGGAGAGAGGAAACTCTATCCAAAACATATTTAGAATTTAAAGAAGCGTTATGCTTATCTTGTGGTTGGGAACCTAGGAAATTCGCAATTGTACACAAGGATAGCATAGTGGTTCTCACGCTATAGCGTGGGCTGCTATTACCATATCCGTGTACAAGGTTTTCCTAGGACCTCCAATCAGAACGTGGCATTGCAGTTCCACGCTTTGTGATTTTATTATATCCTTTAGGAACTGGAGGATAATAAGTTTTGCTTATGGGAGTTTTCAGTTTTTTTAAAGGAAAGACTAATGATGCTTTGGCAACAGTCTTCACAATTGTAGAAAAAAGTATGTATAATATCGATATTCCTATCTCAAAGGAGGGACGATTTGAAGTAGCAATGTTCGATATATGGCTTGGTACAATGCTTATAGAAGAACAAAATATCGTCATTGATTATAAATTAATGCAAGATAGGATAGAAGTATATTTAAAACAAATAGCATCGAAATTGGGATTACCAGCAGAGAAGAAACATGAAAGAATATATCTTTTTCGCAAAGAGGGATGGGAACAAGATATTATGGGTTTGATACACTCCGATTATCCCCGAACTAAACAATTTTTACCAGCTTATATGTACTTATGTATAGTTGCTAAGCCTCTATTGGTATTTGATGAAGAAACGACAGAAAAGAAAATAAATGAAATACCCGCAAGTGAACTCGTTGAATTTTTAAAGCCTTTTTGTGATCATTATTCATGCTTGGTTAAGACAATTATAAAATCTATTAAATAAAACAATACAACAATGAAGATTTTAATCTGTTTATCAGCTTTGTTGTGCAATCTTGTGTCCTTGAAATTGCACACTAATGTAAAAAGATGGGTAAGCTTTGGTCTACCAGTATACATGAGAAGCAACTTTTCCTTACGTTTTTTTCTTTTCCTATCTTTAGGAATAGGTATAATAGCGACATGCGGTTTAACGAAACTCTCATGGTATTGGAATATACCTATTTATTTGGTAGGAATGCTTATTTTAGCATTAATAAGTGATGTAATAACAGAAGCAAATACAAGATTTCATATGTTTTTTTTAGGGAATAAACCATGGGGAGTTTATATTTGGGGATTAACAATATTAAGTTTTGTTTTAGCTATTTATGGGTATAATTTAGAATAAATCGCCAAAGAAGAATAACATAAATGAAGACTATAATAATATTGTTACTTTCAATAATACAACTTCCATGTATTATTGAAGGCTGGATTTCATATTTTCTCAATTGTATCGTAAAAATGCTTTCTAGCATAATGTTTTTTACGGCAATAGTTTCTTTAATATGGTGGCCATTAGATATGTTATGTGCTCTATTGTGGGCGGGATGTGAATATATTAAACAAAAGTGCTTATCACATAATCTAAAATTTTCTGATGCGTTAGTATTGTATACACATTTATTTCCGATAGTTTAATGATTGTTATTTATCATCAATACATATTGTATACAATAGGATAAGTAGTGAATAAAAAGGGCAGACATTTTTTGTCTGCCCTTTTTATTCACATTAGTACAAACAGAAGAAAATAGTACCCAAAAAGCCTTACTATTTCTCATTTCAAGATTTGTATTTTTGCGTATTTGTTTTCTTGAATTTGGTATTTTTGTATGCAAATTGCATGTTTTCATATAAATAAATTCAATTTTTGTTTGATTTAAATTTTTGATTATTAGTATTTTACATATAAGTAACAAGAATTATATTTTTAACTACTAGTTAACATAGACATACCAAGTGCCTGTATACTATAGAGGGGCTGCTCGTGATGAGTGGCCCCTTTTTTTGTCATTATGCTGTCATTTTTTAATAAACTATGTATCTTTGTCCGGCTTATTTAGAAAAAAGATGGAAAAAGAAGGAATGATGGTGGTCGATATTAAGAATATCGTTACTCGTTTGCCGGAATTGCGGTTTACGGCACCCGTGAATTGGAGAATTGATGAAGGACAGCAATGGGCTGTAATCGGTCCGAATGGCGCTGGTAAAACCTTGATAGCGGATATTATGCAGCGTAAATTCGCTTTTAAGGAAGGTGAGGTCGTGTTCTCCGGGGATGGTAAGGTGAGTGACTTTATCAAGAGCATAGCGTTTAAGGATATTTATTCGTTGGCGGATTGCCGGAATTCTTATTACCAACAGCGTTGGCATTCGACAGAGACGGAGGAGATGCCTATTGTCGAGGAATTGTTGAAGGAATATGCCGGCTCTGATAATTTAGCGAAGATATTGACTCTTTTCGGTATAGAGGATTTATTGCCTAAGCGGTTGATCTTCTTATCAAGTGGTGAATTACGAAAATTCTTGATTGTCCGGACGTTGCTTAGCCGTCCTCGTGTCTTGATCTTGGATAATCCTTTTATCGGCTTAGACGCTCCATCCCGGGATTTATTGGTAGAGATGCTGGGGCAAATGACAAAATTGAATGGCGTTCAAGTTGTCTTGTTATTATCTAACCCCAATGACATACAGGCAATGATCACGCATGTATTGCCTATCCATGATCGTACTTGCCTGCCTCCGCTGACTCGAGAGGAGTTTATGTCGGATACGGAATTAATCGCCCGTCTTTTTCCAACGGAAGGCATTCATGCATGCGAGGAAGTTGGTAAGGTTCGTTTACCTGTGGATATGAACAAGATAGCCTCTTTACATGAGGTGACTTTACGCATGGAGCATGTGAAAATACGCTATGGTAGCCGTACGATCTTGAAAGATTTGGATTGGGAAATCAAGAACGGGGAGAAGTGGGTGTTATTCGGTCCGAATGGCGCTGGTAAATCTACCTTGCTGAGTTTGGTTTACGCGGATAATCCCCAGTCGTATGCGAATACGTTGTATTTGTTTGATAGAAAGAGAGGTTCCGGGGAAAGTATTTGGGATATCAAGAAGCGTATCGGATATGTATCGCCGGAGATGCACTTATATTATAAGGAGAATGTCCCTACCTTGAATATTGTCGGTTCCGGCTTTTTCGATTCGATCGGCTTGTTTCGTAAGTGTAATGCGGAGCAAGAAACGGTAGCCTTGGAGTGGATGAAAGTTTTTGGCATCGAACATTTGAAAGACCGTTTATTCTTGACCTTATCATCGGGAGAACAACGTTTGGCTTTATTAGCGAGAGCTTTCGTGAAAGATCCCGATTTAATTATATTAGATGAGCCTCTCCACGGTCTGGATGTGAGCAATAAGAAAAAGGCGGCTGCTATTATCGAGCAATTCTGCGATCGCCCGGGAAAAACCTTGATTTACGTAACCCATTACCCGCATGAATTACCTGCTTGTGTAGACAAGCGGTTCGAGCTAGTGAAGCACTCGTGAGCGTACAAAGAAAAAGAGGATGTGCCGTGGTGAAGTGGCACATCCTCTAAAATCAATAAATACTTATGGATAAAGGATTAATATCCTGGGTTCTGTATCAACTGACCTCTTGATACGGTGATTTCTCCGATAGGAATTGCCATGATCGTACGGTAATCGCCCGGCTTAACCTCACCTACGAATTTATTGTTGACAGACTTGCCGTTACGCCAAGCGTCCCAAGCGGTATGTCCTTCCGTGAATAATTCTAGGCGTCTTTCCAGTAAGATATCATCCAACGTGATAGAAGCGACATCGGTATAATTCTCAATACGATTCTTGCGTAACGTATTCATATATCCGGCGGCCGCGGAGGTATCCCCTGCTTTTAGTGCGGCCTCGGCCGCTATTAGGTAAACTTCGGAAAGGCGCACGACCTTTGGATTGTTTACATAGATTTGCCCGTCACGTCCCTTATACTTTTGCGGATAGGTCCCGTCATAGCCATTATCGGTCTCTTTTGCGAATAATTCCGTACGGATATCTCCCGGATGCTTAGCCAGCTCTTCCAGGAAAGATTCAGTAGCGGCACATTCACCGTAGCCGGAGGCATGTGTAAAATAACCGATAGAGTTACGTTGCGCGTTATAATTTGGGGTAACTAAGATCTCGAATATAGCCTCGTTCGTTCCTTCCTTATCCCATGCGCCTATATATTCATCCCGTGTGTATAACTTATAAGGAGAGGAAGCGATAATCTCCTTACAGTCAGCCAGTGCCTCTTTATTCTTTTCTAAGTAAAGGTAAGCGCGTGCGCGGATCGCTAAAGCCCCCCAATAATTGATGTGTCCGGTTTGTTTATCTTTACTCAAAAGAGGCAATGCGGTCTCGATATCTTTCAATATCTGGTCGTATGTCTGCTGTAAGGTTGCCCGGGTCCCGATATAATCCGTGGGATAAACCTCTGTGGAGAGTACGATGCCCAGATCGTTCATATCTGTTGTTGATGGTAATTTAGCGAATACTCTGGCTAAATCGAAATGATACAAGGCGCGCATAGCGTATAGTTCTCCTTTCAATATGTCTACATCCGCACCTTCAAGATTCTCGGCGGCGGCTAATACATTATTAAGGCGAGCTAGACTATTGTAGAATAATTTATAGAAACTATAAACCATCTCATCGTTTTTACCTGTTTGGTAACGATACATGGGGCCGGCATGATTCACCGTGGAGATAGATTGGAAATCCCCACTTCGTAAATCGGCCAGCAATGTGAATTCCGCTCCATACGAGCCTACCTCTGTAGCCTGTTGCTCGTATACGCCATTCACGGCATTTGTCAAATCGGCTACGGAAGAGATTGCGTCTATCGTAGGTAATTGGGTAGATGATGTCTTTTCTAGGACATCATCGCAGGAGGCCGTTAATAAGGCGAACGCTAGACCTACTAAATATATCTTTTTCATATAGATTCTATTTTAATAAATTATAATGTGATGTTTACACCAAAGACAAAGCTTTTAGAGACCGGGGTATCTACCTGGCGATAACCATTCAAGGGAACATCCGGGTCGATGCCTTTTGTCTTTGCCCAGATCATGAACGGATTATTCGCACGGAAGTACACACGCAGATTACTGAATATGTTTTTCAATACCGGTACATTGTATCCCAAGGTGATTTCACGCATACGGATATTGTCAGAAGATACGATGGTACGACTGGAGAAGCGATCCGAGCGATATGGATTCTGGTAGATAGGCTTCGGGTATAAGGCGTTGTCGCCCGGGTTCATCCAATAATTACCCGCTACGCTCTTTTCTAGGTTGAATGAACCTAAACGGAATCCGTCATGATGGAAGAAGTAGTTCGGATAATCGAATATATCGCCACCAAATTGATAGGTAATCAAGAATGAAAGATCGAAATCATATAACCGGAACGTGTTTGTCAAACCTCCCGTTACGTCGGGAATGGCTTTGCCTACGATTCCTTTTTCAGCCTCATCGTACTTGTTCACTACTCCTTTGCTATGATCGTTTGGATCTTTCCAGAATTCTCCTAGTCCTGTATCCGGATTCACGCCTTTCCATTCCGGCAGATAGAAAGTATACATGGATTCTCCCTCTCGGTGCAGATACATATCGCCGTCTCCATATTCGATGTCGTTATGGTTCGGCAATTCCTTGATCGTCGCCTTCTGGAATGTAAGGTTGAAATTCGTGTCCCATGAGAAGTGCTGATTCTTGATGTTTTGGGAATTTACCTCTATCTCGATACCGCTATTGCGTAGCTTACCAAGGTTTTGCCAGTTTTTCTCAAAACCTGTGACGATAGAAGTCGGGATCTCGAATAACAGGTCGGTCGTTGTTTTGTTGTAATATTCTACTGTCAGATTTACTCGGTTGAATAAGTTCCAGTCAAAACCCACATTCATGTTTTTGGACTTCTCCCAACCTAATTCCTCATTTCCTGCTTGATTCCAATAGATGGCGGAAGAGGGGCCATAACCACCAGAGAACGCATATAACGCTTGGTTCGCGTAATATGAGCCCGGCAAGTTTCCATTTGTACCGTAAGAGAAGCGAACTTTTAGATCAGAGAACAATTCATTGTCTTTAAGGAAATTCTCGCCACTGATGCGCCATGCGCCAGATACGGACCAGAAATTCGCCCAGCGATTATCGGTTCCCAAGCGAGAAGAACCATCCCGACGGAAACTGGCAGACAGATAGTATTTATTGTCGTAATTATAGTTGCCGGTAGCCAAGTAGGATACGATTCCGGAGCCAAATACTTCGCTGGATGCGCCATCTGGTTGTCCGTTTCCTAATTCCGGTAACTTGTCGGTTGAGTATTGTTTTGCCGTAGTATAGATGGCTGTCAGTTCGTCTTCTGTTACCTCGAAACCACCTAGGATGTCAAAATTATGAACATCGTTCCATGTATTAGCGTAGCGTAACGTGGAAGAACTTGTTAAATTGCGGTTCTCGTAAGTATAGCGAGATCCCAAGCCGCCTACGGCCTTACCGTCCACGCTGTTGGGAGACCAATACTCAAAGTGTTTCGTATCGATATAGTCGTAACCAAAAATCGTCTTGAACGATAATTGCTTGGAGAATTTTACGCCTAAATCAATGTTAGACATACTACGCATTACACGGGATTTAATCCATTGTTCCTTGCCCAACATTAGATGCGGATTGGAAGCGGCACCCCAGTTTGAGTCGGCGTTGTATGTACCGTCCGGATTCTTTACGGGAGCCGTCGGGTCTGAGGAGTACACCAAGCTCAGTGGAGAAGCAGTACCGATACCTTGATCTTGATTTTGCTGATCACGGAAACCATTTTGGGTAGTGAATGCGATCATTTGCTTAACACCGATAGTCAACCAATTATTTACTTGATGATCTAAATTGATACGACCGGAGAAACGTTCGAAATCGCTACCGATTACGATACCTTCCGCATTATTATAACCAAGACCTACATAGAATTGTGTACGGTCGTTACCTCCGTTTACGGATAATTGATGGTTATGCGTCAAGGCTGTACGGTAAACCTCATCACGCCAATTGGTATCCGTGTTACCCGATGGGTCGTTGAAGAATGCTTCCATGTCGCCTTCCTTGTCAATCAAGGCGTATGCTTGATCACGGTTGCCAGCGAGTCCGTTTAGGATATAATAATTGGAAATCGCTTCTTTTCCGTACAGGAGCAATTCGGAGGCATTCATTGTCTCGTACTGTTTTACAGCCATATTGCTCCAGCCGACCTCGCCATTGTAACTTACTTTCGTCTTGCCTCTTTTTCCGGCTTTGGTCGTAATGATGATAACGCCATTCGCTGCACGAGAGCCGTACAAGGAAGCTGCTGCGGCATCTTTCAACACCGTCATGCTCTCAATATCATCAGGGTTCAAGGAGCTTAGCAAACTGGACTGTTTCCCGTAGTATGCCATATCCGAGTCTGATTTTACAGGCACGCCATCCACGACATATAGAGGAGACTTGGCTGCGCTGATAGAGCCGACACCACGGATATTGATATCACCGGGAGCTCCTGGATCACCAGTGTTGGAGGTTACGCGAACACCGGACATCTTTCCAGAAAGAGCCTTATCCAAGGACTCTTTGGAGCCAGCTACGATATCTTCTGCGTTTACCGCTTTAGCGGATCCCGTGAAAGATGATTTTTTCGCCGTACCATAAGCGACAACCATAACTTCATCCAGCTCTGTCGCCGCCGTATTCAAAACAACTTTCATTACATCTTGGATTGGAGCTTCTTTCGCAACCATTCCGACGTATGAAAATACCAGAGTCTTCGCGGAACTTGGTACATCCAAACTGAACACACCATCAAAATCCGTTACTGTACCTGTAGTAGTACCCTTGACTATTACAGACGCACCAATAATCGGTTCACTGTCTTCGGCGGAAATAACAGTACCTGTTACTTTCCTCGTCTGAGCTGTGGCCAATCCAATGCCTAAAACTAGGCAAAGTAAAAGATAAGTCAACTTGTTCATAGACACACTCTTTTTTTGTTTAACTTATATAATATATTCGCAATAGATATTCAAAGACTTATATTTTAAGGGTCGTATGAATGCAAATGTAACAATAAATTTATTATAACAAATAAATAATTAAAAAATTTCAATAAAACAACAAGAAAAGGCTAATGGGTAGAAAATATGGAGACTTTTTCAACCACAATTTAAATGCCGTAATATGTACACCAAATATTACAGCTTAGATCATCAACAAAGAACCATATTTTTAACATTTTGAAAAATAGGAATATATATTAGGTATGCATTAAAAAATAACTTAGGACGGCTCCGATATAAGTCATAAGTTCTACAACACCCAAAGACCTAGGAAAGGCTTTTCAAGTGATTAGTTATTCACTTCCCAAGCTGTTAGTTAGCGGCTAGGTATAGCCGTTAGTTATTCACTTGAGTAGCCGATAGTCGTTATTATTATTCGCTTATTTTCAATTATTTACGCATAAGTAGCCAATGCCTTCTCGCAATCCGATCCGCAAAGAAATGATCGCATGAAAATTGTAACAAGTTATTTCTTGAGCGTTACTGAATAATCACAAGCAATGACAAGGTTCCGCGAAAACTAAGTAATAATAAAAAATAACCTATTATTCATAGGTTCCGCGAAGACTCTGGTAATTTCTTATGTGGGTATGATTGCTCGTGAGGTTCCGGTACAAGATGTGTTGAGGGTAGTCCTTCAGTCTGGTACCCAGAATCTTGAGGAGGTTGTCGTAACTGCGATTGGTATGAAAAAGCAGGAAAAGGCGTTGGGCTATGCAGCCTCTACTGTGAAGAGTGAAGATTTGAATGCCGCTAAGTCTGGATCAGTGATGTCAGGTTTGACTGGTAAGGTTGCGGGTTTGAATATTACTAGCGGTGGTGCTACAGGCTCTTCTCAGAAAGTAATCGTGCGTGGTATCAGTTCTTTCAGTGCTAATCAACCTTTGTATGTGGTGGATGGTGTGCCTATTATGAATGATTTCCAAGGTGAGGATTCTTTCTCTAACTCCGTGGATTTTGGTAACCAAGCTAATGACATTAACCCAGAGGATGTTGAGTCTGTAACAGTCTTGAAGGGTGCTTCCGCTACTGCCCTTTATGGTAGCCGGGCTGCTAATGGTGTTATCATGGTGACAACAAAACGGGCTGGGGCTGAGAGGCTTTCTGTTACGTACGATGGCTCATTTATGGGATCTAGCGTATTGCGTGTTCCTCAAACACAAGATCGTTTCGGACAAGGATGGGGATCTTTCGGACCTATGGAGAATGGTTCTTGGGGACCGGTTTTGGATGGTCGTGATCATATCTGGGGACCTTACTCAGACGGCTCAGAAGGTTTATTAACTCCGCTTTCTAAGCCTTTCTCGTATGTAAAGAACAATCTTCGTGATTTTTATGAAACTGGTTTTGAGACGAATAATAACGTCTCGATTCGTATGGGTAATGATAAACTTGGTTTTGTTGCCTCCTATGGTAATGTGAAGTCTGACGGTGTATTACCGGGTGACGCTGATTCATATGCTCGTAATACAATCTCGTTAAGAGGTAATATGAAATATAAACGTTTTTCTGCGGAATTAAACTTGAACTATGTCCGTAAAGATATCACACAAGCTGCTGCTGGCCAAGGAGATGATGGTGCAACGATGTTTTCTGAGATTTTGCAACATGCCGTGGATGTAGATATTAGCTCAATGAAAGATTATACGAATCCTTATTTTAATACGGATAACTTCTATACAGCTTATGCGGAGAATCCATATTGGGTGTTAGATCATAATCGTAATAAGTATCAAGATGACCGTGTCTATGGTAAGATCGAGCTTGCTTTTGAGATTATGAAAGGTTTGAAGGCGGTTGGACGTTTAGGTGGTGACTTTACGAACGCTACTCAAAAGAGATGGAATGAAAAAGTGACTTTCGCTTCAGGGTCTTGGAGTGAATTAGGTGGTAAGAAGCAGCAGCCCGGTACTTATACGGAACGTCGTGACAAGGTGGAGCAAATTGATGCGACCGCTTTCTTAAATGCGGATTATAAAATCGGTGAGGATATCGCTTTGAATGGTATGATTGGATGGAACTTGAATCAACAAACGAGTTCTTATTTGAAATCTTATCTGTATGGTTTGGAGCAACCGGGATGGTTTAACTTAGCGAATGGTGTTGATAAGCCCATGACTACGACTTACTCTGATAGACGCCGTTTGGTTGGTTTGTTCGCTCAAGGTGAGTTTGGTTACAAGAATTTCTGGTTTGTGAATGCTTCTATTCGTAACGACTGGTCATCTACTTTACCTCAAGGAAATAATAGCTTTTTCTATGGTGGCGTGAATACTTCATTGATCATCACGGATATGTTTGAGGATTTGAAATCTGATTATCTGAATTTCTTGAAGGTTCGTGCAGCTTGGGGACAGACTGGTAACGATGCTCCGATTTACCGTACTAGCAGTTATTTTACACCGACTCAAATCAGTTTAGGTTTTGGAGATTTATATTTACCTATTAATAATACATTAGGCTTGACAGAGTATAATCGTTTGCCGAGTATGGATCTTCGTCCGGAGATCACGACAGAATGGGAGTTCGGTTTAACAACGCATCTGTTTAACAATCGCTTGGATATTGATGCTGCTTATTATAATAAGAGTACGAAAGATCAGATAATATCTGCTAGTCTGGCTCCGGAGTCTCGCTATACGTCTATGACCCGCAACGTAGGTAAGATTGCGAATCAAGGTGTCGAGTTGGCAGTGAATGGCATTCCTGTTCGTACGAAAGATTTCGAGTGGGGATTAGGTTTTACTTTCAGTAAGAACTGGAGTGAGGTGAAAGAGTTATGGGATGATGTAACTGAGTATAAATTGACAAGTTCCTATCAAGTGGATTTCGTTGCGGAAGTAGGTCAGCCTTTGGGCGTTTTCAAGGTTCCGGCTTTGGCCACGACTGATGATGGTAAGGTGATCGTTGATAATAACGGTATGCCGACAATTGATGCTAGCAAGAAAGAGATCGTAGGAACGTCTACACCTAATTTCTTGATGGGCTTTAATACGCATTTCACATGGAAAGGGATTACTTTATCAGCGGTATTAGATTGGCGTAATGGCGGTGAGTTCTATTCATATACCTCTCAATTGCTTACATTTGCCGGAAACTCTACTTATACGGTGTTTAATAATCGTGAACCATTTGTGGTTCCTAATTCCGTGAAAGTCGTAAATGGTCAATACGTAGAGAATGATATACCTATCGTACATTGGGGAGGTGCTTCTAGCGCTGTTAATACCTACTATAATAACGCCTCCAACTACGCTCAGTATAGAAATTGGATTTTACCTAAAGATTACTTGAAATTAAGAGAGATTACACTTTCTTACTCTTTGCCGAAAGCATGGTTGAAACAAACCCCATTCTCTATGGTTCAAGTTAGTTTGATCGGACGTAATTTATTTATGTGGACCCCGAAAAAGAACAACTACGTAGATCCGGAAGGTACGAATTATGGTAATGACATCTTGTCTGAAATTGGTGAATTTGGTGCGGCTCCGACAAACCGTACGTTTGGTGGTGGTATTAAAGTTGTATTATAATAAGTAACTTTAAAAAGTAAAGATAGTATGAAAAGAAACAATTTAATATATACAGGACTGGTTAGCTGCTTGTTGATGGCGACTACAGCTTGTTCCGATTATTTGGATATTAACCAGAATCCGGAATATCCAACGGAAGCCTCTTCTTCTACTTTGCTTCCTTCTGGTATCGCAGGAGTAGCAAGTATTGTAGGTGGTACTTACGAATTATATGGTAGCATGTGGTCTCAGCAATGTACGCAGGGACATACATCCAACCAGTATAATACATTGGTTAACTATACGATAACTAACGCATCCGATTCTCGTTTGTGGTCTATACCTTATTCAATAGCACTGCCAGACTTGGATTTGGTTATCAAAAGCTCTGAATCGGCTCAAGAATGGAATTATTGGGTAATGGGTAAGACTATGACTGCCTTTATGTATCATATCCTAGTGGACTCTTATGGCTCTATTCCTTTTACAGAAGCTATTCTTGGGAATGAGAATACTACACCGAAATATGATGACAGTAAGACTGTGGTTTATCCGGGATTATTAGCGATGTTGGACGAGATTATCGCTAAAAAAGCGGAAGCTACCGCAGGTGGTTTGCCTTCGGTTACAAAACAAGACTTGGTGTTCGCTGGTGACGTGAATAAGTGGATTCAATTTGCGAAGAGTTTAAAGCTAAAATTGTTGATGCGTGATTTCGATACGAATAAAGCTGCTATCAAGGCATTGCTCGACGAAGGAGATTTGCTGAGTGTAGACGCTAAGATGGACTGTTTTCAAGATTTGGAAAATAAATCAAATCCATTGTATGAGAATGACCGTCGTAAATTGAATTCAACTGTAAATATTCGTGCGTGCGCTACGGTTTGCGATTATTTGAAAAAATATGAGGATCCTCGTTTAAATGATTTTTATTCACCTAATACGGATGGCTCCGGCGAGACAACAGCTTTGAAGTATGGTGACCGCCCAAACTCGGTAGCGGTAACAACTCGTATGATCTCTGTGGCTAAGCTAGGTCCTACAGATCCTGTTTATTTTATGTCTGCTGCTGAGGTAGCGTTCCTGCAAGCGGAAGCTTACGCTCGTTTGAATGATGTGGCTAAAGCGAAAGTGGCTTATGAGCAAGGTGTGAATTATGCGTTTGAACGTTGGGGGTATTCTGCTGCCGAGTTTGTTTCGGAAGGTGCTCCTTATGCTTTCGATAGTACGGACCAAAATTCAATGCTTACCTCTATTTTGACCCAGAAGTGGATCGCTTCCACTCGTTGTCAAGCATGGGACGCATGGTTTGATATCAATCGTACCGGTATTCCTGTTTTAGGGACAAAGCATGTGGATGAGGAAGGATATATTTGGGGGCAGTTGACTCCTTGCATTGGTTCTGCGTTGGCTCCGGGTGAATATCCTCGTCGTTTATTGTATCCGAAGTCATCTTCAGACTATAACCCTAATACTCCGGCGGTAGTTCCGTTAGCGGAAAAACAATGGTGGCATAAATAAATGGGTGTTATAAATGTATATTAATCAGAAAAGCTTTTTGAATATGAAACAGATAAATAAATTACTGGTTATCTTATTGGCGTTGGTCACCTTTTCTTCTTGTGAGACTTATGGTGATTACGAGATAGAATACACGGCTATTTACCCTTTATGTGGCGAATGGGTAGTTAATGTTACAGGTGAGGATGGTGGTGTCTTGGCGGAAGGTGTGACCTGCAATACTTACAATACGACTGATGATGCCACGGATAAGATGTGGATAAAAATGAGTGTTGCCACAAACGACTGGGGAGTACGTGGCAAGATTCATTGCGATGTCACTTCTAAATCTTTTGATGGGGATGGTATCGCTAATCTGCTCCATGCGGATGATGGTATAAATTCTACTGTAACCTTCAATATCTCTGGTAAAGTAATTGTGGATGGTTATACTACTCAAGCCAATACAAAAGTGGATGCCATTGAATTTACCTTGACTCAAAATGGAAAGTCGATGACGGTTAAGGGATTCCGTAAAACAGGTTGGGAAGGTGAAGATTATTGATATGATTTAATATCTCGAAAAGTAGGAGAGGCCTGCCATGTATTTGGTAGGCCCTTTTTATTTACTTGGATATATGGTTTTTTATTAGTAGGTAATCCGTGATAACAAACTTTTAGTTTGTAGATTGTGCTACAAAGAACTTATTATTGTTCCTTCGTGTTTACAATCAGATAATATATAAATGTATCATGGAAAAAGTAATTTACAACTTAGTGTTTAATCGAAAAAAGCAATTGAATGCGGAAGGAAAAGCTTTGATTCAAGTAGAGGCCTATTTGAATAGGCAAAAGAGGTATTTTTCAACGAAGGTTTATGTGAAACCTTGTCAATGGGACAACAAGAGACGTTCCATAAAGAATCATCCGAATATGGATGCGTTAAACCTGTATCTTCAGAACTATGTTATGGAGTTGGAGAGAGATGAGCTGGAGAAGAGACAAGCGAATAACGGTTTTTCGTTGAAGGATCTGCGTGAGGAGGCTTCTTCGACATCTACGTCTTCCTCTTTTCTTGTTTTCATGCGTGAGGAGATTTTACATAGTAATTTGAAAGAATCGACATTAAAAAACCATTTGTCCACTTTGCATGTTCTATCCTTATATAAAAAGGACGTTCTGTTTAAGGATATTAATTTCAATTTCTTATGCGATTTTGAATATTTCTTATTGAAGCAGGAGTATTATCGAAATACGATCGCTAAACATATGAAGCATTTGAAACGATATATCAACTTGGCGATTAATAAGGAGTTGTTCGAGTTGCACAAATATCCATTTCGGAAATATAAGATTAAATATCAAGAGAGTAAGCGTACTCATTTAACGCCTGAGGAGTTAGGTCGTTTGGAAAACTTAAAGCTGGATGGGCAGCGTACATTGCGCCGGTGTCTGGATATGTTTTTATTTAGTTGCTACACGGGATTACGTTTCTCAGACATAGTAAGTATAACGAAAGAGAACTTTTTGATTATTGATGATAAGGTTTGGCTGGTTTATTCATCGGTGAAGACAGATGTGAGTGTCCGTTTGCCGCTATTCCTCTTGTTCGAGGGTAAATCTTTACCTATCTATGAGCGATATAAGAATGCGCCGAGAACCCTGTTTGGTGTTCCCTTATCCTCTAATTCAAACGTGAATAAGCAATTACGCCGAATCAGCCAATTGGCAAGTATTGATAAGAAGGTATCTTTTCATACGGCTCGGCATACAAATGCTACCTTATTATTATATAATGGAGCGAATATAACTACGGTACAAAAGTTGTTAGGGCATAAAAGTGTTCGTACTACCGAAATCTATAGCAATATCATGGATATGACGATTGTCCGCGATCTTGAGAAGATTGAGACACGATTGAAGTTCGGCTAGAATGTGGATTTATAAGAAAGGAGAAAAATATCATTAAGATATTCTTCCCCTTTTTTGAATGTTGTCACTCGTTATGCTTTTATATATTGATTAGCGAGTTCCGCCAGCCCACCATACGTTTTCGGTAAACACATACTGACCATCACCATAAGCAGCTTGTATATTAGGATTAGTCGTAGTATCATCATTACCATACGGACATCTTAACGGGAACTTACCCGGATTTTGCAAGCCATAAATATCCTCACCCAAGCTCTTCAAACGACGTACGTCATTATAGCACTCGGTAGACTCTCCATCTGCGTTCCAGAAAGAAATATATTTCTGAATCATCGTCTCTTTCAAAGGATTAGCATCGAATAAGGGAACGACATTCTCATCAAAGTAAGAAGCGGCCTCCTCCGGTGTCACCTCGTTTGTTACATTCAAGAAACCTCCCCAATAATCAGAAGCGAGGGCAGACTTGATATTAACCTCCATATTAGCCATACCTGCGACAACAGCCTCTTTCAACACTGCTTTTGCCTCATCCTTACGATTTAAACGACACAAAGCCTCTGCCTTCAAGAACAATACCTCATGATAACTTAAGATGTGAGTCGGAGCGGTTTGAGCTGCACAGAACATGGAAACAGTATATTCTAACTGACTTTGCACTAAATCACCATTATGAGCAAGATTCAATAATGGATCATCCTTAGAAGCAATCATCGTTTGGCTGTTAGCCTCCACATAGCAACGTCTGATACGCGGATCATTACGCTCATTCAATTTATCAAACATACTTCGGCTGGCTACTTCACCTAAACGAGAATAGAATACTCCGAAAAATGGGTTGATATTAACACCCACACCATACATAGCATAGCTACATTGCTCGGCTGCCGAGGTGTACGACTTGGAAACATAATCCAACACCTTTTCCATATCGCTCTTAACATCAGCGCTACGTCCCATCAAGCGCATTGTATAACGAGCCTTCAAGCCATAAGCTGTCTTTAGCCAAGCCGAAGCGTCACCTTTATAAATCAAATCTTGATTAGACAGGCTCGTCAGATCTGATTTCTGAAGATCTTCAATTGCGGCATCCACATAGGCCATGATATCCTTATAAATCTCCTCTTGTTTATCGATAGCGGGAGTCATAGATACTGTATAGTCACAAGCCTCTTTCCAAGGTGTATCACCATACATATCTGTCAAGATCGCCAAATTGTAAGCTACGAAAAGTTCCGCAATGCCTTTTGTTATGAAGTTCTGCTCTTCTTCTGCGATTTTGACTGAGGTCAAAGCATCTTTCAGTGTCGAATAGGTTCCCCCCCATGAGTTATTAAAGGTAGAAGCCGATGTACAAGAAGAACGGGTTTCCGCATAGTAGAATTGATTATGCGAACCTGTCTCATGTTCCACATACATACCACCATATAAATTGAAATCGCCGCTAACCACGCTAAACGCAGTCGAAGTCATGACATCCGTAAGGATCATCTTTGCGGGAACTGCTGTGGTATGATTATGATCTTTGTTGATCTCATCCATCTTATCCTCAGAGCAAGAGACCAAGGCTGCGGTGAAAACAACTCCCGTCAATAATTTTTTTGAGATATTTTGAAGTTTCATCTTTTGTTTCCTTTATTAGAATTTCACATTTAAACCGAAGCCATAGCTCGAAGCACCCGGCATAGAAAAGCGCTCGAAGCCACCGCCCATATTATTATTACCTTGAGAAGCCTCAGGATCCAAACCTTTCAACTCAGACCAAAGAATGATATTTCTGGCAAAAACATTTAAGTTCACGTTGATTCCATTCTTATCCCATATCGGATAACTAACGGACAACTCACGTAGTTTCAAGAAACCACTGTCATAGATACCAGCTTCGGAAATAAGCGTCATGCGGTCATAATATGATAAAGCGTCTTCGCCTTTGATATCTATGTCATTAGCTACATAGGAACCATCTTCCAACTGCTTTACAGCCGGATGACTAAAACGGAAAGTCTCGGCCGTACGACTTTCAACAGACTCCATACTTGTACCATAATAGTTCAACGTGTTCAATGTACCGCTATACATCTGTCCACCACATTTCCAATCGAACGTAGCGCCGATACGGAATTTGTAGATCTCAAAATTAGTATTGAAACCCAAGAGGAAATCCGGGGAAACCTTACCGATCACACCCTCACTACCGATCTGAGGCAAGCCATCTTCGTCTACGACAATGTCACCGTTGTCATTACGCAAGAAAGTCGTACCATAGATTACAGGGAATTTATCGCCAATATTCGCACGTACCTGCGGATCAACGAAACCTCCCAAGAAAATACTCTCTACACCCGGAGCCAGCTCATCTACGTAGTTATCGATCTTAGAGAAGTTAAATGCCATATCCCATTTAAAATTCTTCGTATTGATCGGATTGATTCCCAACGTAATCTCATGAGCGTTCGTATGGATAGCGCCACCATTGGTTACTAATTCTGCAGAGCCTGTAGAACCAGCCAAAGGAACCTCAAATATCTGATCTTTCACATTCTGCCGAGAGAAGGTATAGTTCAATGAGAACAGACCATTCAAGAAGGTCAAATCCACACCTAACTCATAAGACTTCGTATTCTGAGGTTTCAAATTCGGATCATACACACGAGCATATGGAGTGAACGCCGTAATTCCACTCATAGGATATTGTATAGGCGTAGAACCATAAAAACCACCACCGTAAACAGGTGTAGTATAATAAGAATCATAATAATCTCCAGCCTGTCCTACTTCGGCGTAAGAAGCACGTAATTTACCATAAGTCAAGACATTATTCTTCAATGGTTCTAATTCTGTGAAAATCCAGCCCAAGGAAACAGATGGATAAGTGAATGAGCGGTTGTTACGAGGCATATTAGATACGATATCGTTACGAACAGTTGCGTTGAAGTAAACCATGTTAGCGTAAGACAATGAAATGCTAGCAAAGTTACCAACTGTGCGTTTCCGGCGTAATGACTCGGATGCTACCATAGTTGTAGCATTATCTATATGATTCCAACCCGGGAAGTTATAGTTCGCTCCATAAGACTCGTAAAATTTCCGCTGATTCTCTACCAATTCATTACCAACAAGGGCATCGAACAACCAATCTTCGTTGATATTCCAAGTATATGCAGCGGTCAACAAAGAGTTCAACTCCGTGATTGAATATCCATAGTGATCAATCTCTCCATAACCATTTGCATGTCCATAACCCCAAGAATCCGTATAATTAGTCGTATAAGAGTCCACACCCAATTGATACTTGACATCCAATTTGTGATTATCGGTATTGAACTTCGTAGAATATTTCAAATAAGTATTTCCAAAGAAACGTTGTGAACGTTCCAAGAACTCGTTGTTATCTACCGCCCAATAAGCTCCGTCAAAACCTGATGTGCTACGGAATGTATTTTGTGTATACGGGTCACCCTCAACATGACTTGGGATACCGGCTAAATCGTAGCTAGAAGGAGCTCCGTAAACAGTAGCTAAGATTCCATTATTGGCACTAGACTGCTTGCTGATCTTCGAATTTACATAGGTACCGTTAAATCCAGTAGACCAGTTCTTGTGTAATTGAGCTTCGGCACTCATTTTTGCGTTGTATCGGTCCATGCCTGTATTTGGAATAATACCATCTTGCGTAGTATTACCGATCGAGAAGGAATAGTTACCTTTATCAAAAGCTTGAGCTACATTCACGGAGTTACTCCATGTCGTACCCACGTTGAAGAAATCCTTGATATTGTCGTAAGCTTGTGGTTGAGCCCAAGGGTCTAATCCCGCAGCGGCCCGCTGAGGTACATAATACATACCTTCATGCTTACCATATTGCTTGGTAAACTCATTATCCGTATTTCCTCCATAAGTCGGATCGTTAGGCAATTCGCTGATTAGTGGTCCCCAAGAAGTTGAAGCATACGGGCTATACTTGCCATTTGTACCCTGCGCATACACTTTTTGGTATTCAGGCATCGTTGAAACCTTATCAAAAGATAAGCTGGTATTAAAAGCGACCTGAGGTTTACCTTTACGGGCTCCCTTTCCACTTTTGGTCGTAATGACAATTACTCCATTTGTTGCACGCATACCATACAAGGCAGATGCGGCCTGTCCCTTTAATATATTAATGCTTTCAATATCGTTTGGATCGATATCCACCGCACGAGATGCAAAGTCCGTACCGGAAACAGAACTACCGGTGTCCACATCAGCCGTTGAAGCGACAGGCATACCGTCAATCACATACAAAGGAGTATTATCCCCTGTAAAAGATCTGGAACCACGAATCGTGATCTTAGAAGAGGCACCCGGCATACCGGAAGAAGGAGAGATCTCCACTCCAGAAACCTTACCTTGTAATGCGCCAGACAAACTAGTATTAGCTCCTTTCGTCAACTCATCCGCTTTCACATCTTGAACCGCATAACCTAAAGCTTTCTTTTCCTTTGAGATACCCATAGCCGTAACCACGACTTCATCCAAGTTCTGGGTATCGGCTAATAGTTTTACATTTACATTAGAAGTGGCCGCAACTTCTTGAGATTTCATACCGATGTATGAAATAACCAATTGTTTACCATTCGCAGGTACTTCTAGTTCAAAGTTTCCATCAAAATCCGTGACTGTTCCCACGGTTGTCCCTTTTACGATAATAGAGGCACCGATCACCGGCTCTCCATCTTCCCCAATTACCTTACCGGTAACCTTCGAGGTCTGTGCTGAAACCACACCTGCACTCAATGCAAGAAATAGTAGCACAGAAGTCAACTTTTTCTTCATAAACACACTTATTTATTAACTATATACTTAAAAATGTTTTCTCTGCATTTTAATGGTTGATTAACTAAGTTCATACAGAACTACTCCATTTTATGTTTTACGACATACCTATTAAATGAAAAACGGTTGCAAAACTATAAATTATACCTGAAAAAAACAACAAATTATTATTATTGTGATATATTTCCTTTGTTTTCTTAATTGTTAAATCTGTCAATTTGCAATATAACCACTGTCTAAATCGACTCAGGTGACATGATCGTATCACAAATCAATGAGTTATCGCTGCCGATAGTTTCTTTTTGACAAATAAAAAAATTATTTTTATCTTAATTTTATCGTAACAAATAGTGAGCTTACTCTTTATAGGCATGATATTGGACTTGATATCAACTTATTCTGGATATTTTATAGCATATAGCTTATCACTAAAAATATTTACAACTTTATTTTATGTAGATATTTGTGAAAAACGGCTGGCTTTTCTTATCCTCCCAATATGGCTGATAAACAATATCTCTCAAATCCAATATATTTATTACAGAATTTTAATAGATCTAAACTTATATGATAATTTTTTTTTCATATGACTACACTAAATAAAATATTGAAAATTGGTAGTTCTGTATGAACTATAGTCCACGAAAGCTTAATTGAATTTCTAGTTTAGTTTAAATAAAAAGAATGTGTCTATGAAGAAAAAGTTGACTTCTGTGCTACTATTTCTTGCGATGAGCGTAGGAGTAGTTTCGGCACAGACCTCGAAGGTTACCGGTAAGGTAGTCGGAGAAGATGGTGAGCCGGTGATCGGTGCGTCCATTATCGTAAAAGGAACGACTGTGGGAACAGTTACGGATTTTGACGGTAATTTTACTTTGGATGTTCCTAGTGATGGTAAGCAATTAGTTATTTCATACATCGGTATGAAATCCAAGGAGGTAGTTGTGTCTCCCAATGTAAATGTAACATTGATGTCTGATACCCAAAACTTGGATGAGGTCGTGGTTACAGCGATGGGTATCTCTCGTGAAAAAAAGGCATTAGGTTATGCTGTGCAGGATGTAAAAGCTGATGAGTTGACGAAGGGTGCTAACTCTAACTTGGCTGGGGCTTTGCAGGGTAAGGTTTCCGGTTTGGAGATCAAGCCTTCTTCTGGTATGCCGGGTGCGTCTTCTCAGATCACGATCCGTGGTGCCCGTTCTTTTACAGGGGATAACTCTCCTTTATACGTAGTAGATGGTATGCCAATCGCATCTGCTGCCGATATTGATACAGAAGCTTCTGTATCGGGTGCGGACTATGCTAATCGTGCGGTTGATATTGACCCGAACGATATTGAGAGTATCAATGTATTAAAAGGGCAGGCCGCTTCTGCTTTATATGGTATTCGTGCCTCTAACGGTGTGATCGTGATTACGACGAAAAGTGGTAAAGGTGCCCCTAAGGGAAAGCCGGTTATCTCTTTCAATACAAATGTGTCTTTTGATGTAATTGGCCGTACGCCGGAATTACAAAAAACATATGCCCAAGGTTCTGGTGGGGTTTATGCTCCTTACAACTCCTCCTCTTGGGGACCGAAGATCTCTGATTTGGTGAACGATCCTACGTATGGTGGCAATACAGATAATGAATATACCAAACAATACGGAAAACATGAGGGAATGTATTATGTTCCTCAGCGTGCTGCAGGCGGCTTGGATCCTTGGGCTGCTCCTCAAGCTTATGACAATATTGGAGGTTTCTTCAATACTGGTGTTACTTGGAATAACTCATTGAACGTAGCTCAAGCAACAGACAAAGCTAGTTACTCATTCTCTTTAGGTTCTACGACTCAAGATGGTATCATTCCAGAAACAGGAATGGATCGTTATACCGCAAAATTATCCACTGAGATCAAATTACATGAGCAATGGACAACTGGGGCTTCTGCCAATTATATCAATTCAAAGATCAATAAGATGCCTACGGCTAATGATGCTTTGTTGGCTACGGTCTATCCCGCTCCCGTTAGTTATGATTTGAATGGTATTCCTTCTCATACGACGAATAGTATCTATGAGCAAAACTCATTCCGTAATACAACGTTTGCTGTTGCTCCTTGGTCTGTGGAGAACAATGAGTTTAGTGAGAAGACGAATCGTTTCTTTGGAAATAGTTTCGTGAACTTTAAGACCAAGTTTGGTACAGAGAATCATACGTTGAATGTTAAATACCAAATTGGAGCTGATGCATATACTACGCATTATCAAGATATTTGGGGATATGGAAACAAGGGCTCGAATAAAAATGGTGAGATAACTAATTCGGGTTGGTCCAATGTTTCATTCAACTCTTTATTAACAGCCAATTATGATTGGACTATCTCTCCGGAATGGACATTTAACGCAATGTTGGGTAATGAGATTGTTCATAATCATACTAAGAAATATAAGGAATACGGCTCTTCTTTCAATTTCCCTGGATGGAATAGCATCGAGAATGCTACGACATTACAGTCGGAGGAAAGACAACGTAGTAAACGTACGGTCGGTTTCTTTGGTAGTGTATCGGCTTCTTACCGTAATATGGTCTATTTGAATGTGACAGGACGTAATGATTATGTGTCTACAATGCCTCGTAAGAACCGTTCTTTCTTCTATCCTTCCGTTTCTGCGGGTTGGATTTTGACGGAGTTGGAACCATTGAAGAATGACATTGTGAACTATGCTAAAATACGTGCTTCATATGCGGAAGTAGGACAAGCTGGTGACTATTATGAGAATTATTACTATAAGCCTAGTTACGGCGGTGGCTTTTATATGTTGGATCCGATCGCTTATCCTGTAAATGGTATGGGAGCTTTTGTCCCTTATCCTACGATCTATGACCCGAATTTGAAGCCCCAGAACACTCGTTCGTATGAGTTAGGCGCAGATTTGAATTTCTTTAATAATATCGTAACTGTTAATTATACATTCTCTCGCCAAAACGTAACAGATCAAATCTTCGGTGTACCATTGGCTGGTTCTACCGGTGCATCTGAGATGTTGACGAACGGTGGTAAGATTCACACAAATGCGCATGAGCTGACAGTTAATGTGAATCCAATCCGTTTGAAGAACGTGGATTGGAACGTTGGATTCAACTGGACGAAGATCGATAACTATGTGGATGAGTTAGCTCCGGGTGTAGAAAGTATTTTTATGGGTGGATTTGTTACGCCTCAGGTCCGTGCGGGTATCGGCGACAAGTTCCCTGTAATTTATGGTGTAGGCTATTTGAGAGATGATAATGGTAATTTGATCGTTGACGAGAATGGTGTCCCCCAAGCAGGTAAAGACCAAGTTATTGGACGAGTCGCTCCAGATTTCATTTTAGGCTTTAATACAAGTCTTCGTTTGTGGAAGTTGAATATCAGTGCTGTATTTGATTGGAAGTGCGGAGGCCAGATGTATAGCGGAACAAACGGACTATTAGATTATTTTGGAGTGAGTAAGGCGACAGAAGGCCGTGGAACGGAATCTTTCATCGTTGAGGGTGTAAAAGCCGATGGCTCTAAGAATGATATCGAGATTAAAGGAGAAGAGGCATGGCAGAATTATTATCAAACGATCAATAACATTGATGAGGCGTCTATTTACAATAGTTCTTTCTTGAAATTGCGTGAGGTATCCTTGAGCTATCCTGTGCTAGAGAAGAACTGGATGACCGTAAATGTAAATGTTTTCGCTAGAAATATCTTGGTTTGGTCTGAGTTCCCGAATTTCGATCCGGAATCTTCTCAGGGAAATAACAATATGACAGGTGCGTTCGAGCGTTATTCCATGCCACAGACTTCAAGTTATGGATTCGGTGTGAATGTTAAATTTTAATTAAGAAGTAGAAGATGAAAAGAAATAAAATAGCAGTAAGATTGTTTGCGTTGGCATTGGTTACGCTTCCATTTGCTTCTTGTACGGAGGATAAAATGGATGAAATCAACTTCGACAAGAACCATCCGCAAACCGTTACGTCTAAATTTATTATGACAGACGTGATGACTAGTACGGCGGTAAGTACAGTGGGGGGAGACCTTTCCTTATATGCCGGTATCTATATGGAGCATGAGGTTGGTATTGATAATCAAATGTATAATGCCGAGACTCGTAGTGGAGAGCCGAATGTTGCCGCTACTTATAACAACTCATGGGAATCTGTTTATAGAAATCTCCGTAGCATCAAGGATGTAATAGCTAAATGTTCCGAGGGTGGTGTTGAGGCTGGTAATAATGTTACCTTGGGTGTAGCGAAAGTACTTTACGCTTATAATGTGGCTGTACTGACAGATGTTTATGGAGACGTGCCCTTGAGCGAAGCTTGTGAATACACAGAGTTGGGTACTCCGTTATATATGCAGCCTAAAATAGACAAGCAGGAGGATATTTATAAAGTGATCATGGAGAACTTGGATGAGGCTTTGACCTTATTAGATGATACGGATGGTGCTTCTTCAGGTTCTATGGGTATGCAAGATTTGATTTATGGAACGGCTTCTAACGGTGATGTGGAGGCAGAGAAAATTTTATGGAAAAAAGCAGTTTACGGCTTAAAGGCACGTTATACGATGCGTTTATTGGCTAAGAGTGCAAATAAGACGCAAGATTTGAATAATGTGTTGGATTATATTTCTAAGTCGTTTTCTTCTGCCGATGAAGAATTGAAATTCTCCGTGTATGACGGAAATAATCAATTCAACCCGTTCTTCGACTTTATGTATAGCCGTACAGGTTTAGGTGCTAGTGAGAGTTTGATAAAGAAACTTATCGCTCGTAATGATCCGAGGTTAAACCAATCTTTTGCTACAGATTGGAATTATAATTACGGACAACCTATGAAACAAGTAGCGGATGGCGCTAATACGTATGCTGCTCCTAACGGCGCTCCTGCACAGGGAACGATGAATTATGATACTTCTTTGGCTTGTTGGGCGATTACGGCCCCGACTCAATTGTTGAGTTATCATGAATTATTGTTCATCAAGGCTGAGGTTCTTTGCCGTTTGAATAAAACTTCAGAGGCGGAATCTGTACTTCGGGAAGCTATTATTGCTGGTTTCATCAATACCGAAATTACATTGAAATCTGCTATCTATGACTGGGGGATCTCTGGTTCTGCTGATCTTTCAGAAAAGGTGGCGAATGATTATTTCGATAATAGCGTAAAAGCATTGTTTGATGCTAATCCATTGAAAGAGACTATGATCCAAAAATATCTCGCTTTCTTTGGCGCTTCAGGTGAATCCTTAGAAGCATATAATGACTATCGTCGTTTGAAAGCTATGGGTGAGAGTTTTATTGAATTAAGTAATCCGAATAATAAATCTAAATTCCCATTGCGTTACACGTATGGTAGTTCTGATGTATTGTCTAATCAAAATGTCAAAGAGGCATTTGGTGACGGCCAATACGTATATTCTGAAAACGTATGGTGGGCTGGCGGATCTCGCTAATCTAACGTATATATAATAATGTATAGGGATGCTTCTCCTTCTGTGGAGGGGCATCCTTTTTTTGGCTATATACTTTTGTTTATTTCGATAGCTTCCCTTAACAGCTTCTTCAGGTAGATTTATCGTTTTTATAAAGAGGTGTTGATCATCTATCAGCTGTTGGATGATCTTCTACCATCCGTTGCATGATCGTCCACCAACTGTTGCATGATCATCTACCAACTGTTATATAATCAATATATCAAGAAGGAAGGGATAATAGATCGAGAAGATATCGTTAAAAGTTCTGGATGAAAAGTCTAAGATATAAAGGGATAATCAAATTGGTAATATCAAAATGTCATAAGCTTGTAGGGTTATAAGTATATTTTAGGTTATTGTTCTTTCATTTTGATGCTAAATTCTGTTGTTTAACATTCTTTTTATACGATAAATTTCTTGACTTATCCTTTGAAAAGTAAATAAAATGTCCGACTTTTGCTTCCATGATGAGTCAACCATTAGCAGAGAGATTACGTCCGAAGACGTTGGATGATTATATCGGACAGAAGCACCTGGTAGGCCAGGGAGCCGTGTTGAGGAAGATGATTGATGCGGGACGGGTTCCCTCTTTTATATTGTGGGGGCCGCCGGGAGTCGGGAAGACTACCTTAGCGCAGATCATAGCGAATAAGTTGGATGCGCCTTTTTATACGTTAAGTGCGATCAGTTCGGGAGTGAAGGACGTGCGGGAGGTGATAGAGAAGGCCAAGAGCAACCGCTTCTTCAATACGGTATCACCGATATTGTTTATTGATGAGATACACCGATTCAGTAAGTCGCAGCAAGACTCATTGCTGAACGCCGTGGAGACGGGCGTGGTGACGCTGATTGGGGCAACCACGGAGAATCCCTCGTTCGAGGTAATCCGTCCTTTGTTATCCCGTTGTCAGGTGTACGTGTTGAAATCGCTGGACAAGAATGACTTGCTTACGCTATTGCATAAGGCGATCGCCGAGGATGTCGTTCTGAAGGATAAAAACATAAGGCTGACGGAAACGGATGCCATGTTACGTTACTCGGGAGGAGATGCCCGGAAGTTGCTGAATATTCTGGAACTGGTGGTGTCTGCCGAGGAGAGTGACAATATTGAGATTCTGGATGAGAAGGTAGTGGAGAGGTTGCAGGAGAACCCTGCGGCGTATGATAAGGGAGGGGAGATGCATTACGATATAATCTCCGCTTTTATCAAGTCGATCCGGGGTAGCGATCCCGATGGCGCCATTTACTGGCTCGCCCGTATGGTGGCCGGGGGAGAAGACCCTGAGTTTATCGCACGGCGGTTGGTGATCTCCGCTTCTGAGGATATCGGATTGGCGAATCCGAATGCGCTTTTGCTGGCGAACGCATGTTTCGATGCCTTGAAGAAGATCGGCTGGCCGGAGGGTCGGATCATCCTGGCCGAGACGACCGTTTATCTGGCTTGCAGCCCGAAAAGTAATTCGGCCTATATGGCGATCAACGACGCTTTGGCACTTGTTAACCGGACTGGGAATTTACCCGTACCGCTTCATCTACGCAACGCGCCTACCAAATTAATGGCTGAACTGGAGTATGGCAAGGAATATAAATATGCGCACGACTACGAAAATCATTTTGTAAAGCAGGAGTATCTTCCGAAGGAAATTTTGGGCGAACGTTTGTGGAAAGGACAGGAAAATCCGGCCGAGCACAAACTAATTGAGCAAATGAGGCGCCTTTGGGGAGATCGTTTTTAATTGACATATTCTGATTGTAAATTAAAAAATGCTCGAAAAGTGTCGGCAAATGAGAAAAAATAGCTACATTAGCCGCCTGTTTTTGAAAAAATAGTTACTTTATTTATAATAACATTCTAAAAAGACATTGGTATGAAGAAGCACAATTTTTATGCAGGTCCTTCTATCTTGAGCGAGTATACAATTAAGAATACAGCCGCTGCGGTAGAAAATTTTGCGGGTATGGGGTTATCACTTCTTGAGATCTCTCATAGAAGTAAGGAGTTTGTAGCCGTAAACGACGAGGCACGTGCGTTGATCAAGGAATTACTGGATGTTCCGGCAGGCTATGAGGTTGTATTCATGGGCGGTGGCGCCAGCATGCAGTTCTGTATGGTTCCTTACAATCTGTTGAATAAGAAAGCCTCTTATTTGGATACCGGCACATGGGCTTCGAACGCTATCAAGGAAGCTAAGTTGTTTGGGGAGGTAGATGTTGTCGCTTCTTCCAAAGACAAGAACTATACTTACATCCCGAAGGGTTATGCGATCGCTGATGACTCGGATTATTTCCATTTTACTTCTAATAATACGATTTACGGAACAGAGATGCGTAAGGATCCGGATGTGAAGCAACGTTTGGTTTGCGATATGTCTTCCGATATTTTCTCTCGTCCGATCGATATTTCCAAATATGATATTATCTATGCGGGTGCTCAAAAGAACTTGGCTCCTGCCGGCGTGACTTTGGCTATCGTTCGTGTGGACGCTTTAGGACATGTAGACCGTCCGATCCCGACCATGTTGAACTACGCTACCCATATTAAAAAGGATTCCATGTTCAATACACCTCCTGTATTGCCTATTTACGCGGCTTTACAGACCTTGAAATGGTATAAGGAACAAGGTGGTATCGCCGCTATGGAGAAGAAGGATCTTGAGAATGCGGCGATCTTATACGATGAGATCGATCGCAATAAGTTGTTCCGTGGTACGGTAGCGGAGGAAGATCGTTCGATCATGAATGTTTGTTTCGTGATGAATGATGAGTATAAGGAGTTGGAGGACGAGTTCAGTAAATATGCTACTGCCGCTGGTATGGTAGGTATCAAGGGACACCGTTCTGTAGGTGGTTTCCGTGCCTCTCTTTATAACGCGATGCCGAAGAGCAGCGTGGAGGCTTTGGTAGCTTGCATGAAAGAGTTCGAGAAACAACATTAATCAAGGAGGATTCAGACATGGCAAAGATATTAGTTGCTACAGAGAAACCTTTCGCCGCTGTCGCTGTGAAAGGCATCCGGGAGGTAGTGGAAGGCGCTGGTATGGAACTGGCTCTTTTGGAGAAATATACAGAGAAGGCGCAATTGCTGGATGCGGTTAAGGATGCCGATGCCGTGATTATCCGTAGCGATAAGGTGGATGCTGAGGTATTGGATGCCGCTAAGAACCTGAAGATCGTGGTTCGTGCCGGTGCGGGGTATGATAACGTGGACTTGGATGCGGCTACTGCCCATAAGGTATGCGTGATGAATACGCCGGGACAAAACTCTAACGCAGTCGCCGAATTGGTATTCGGTATGTTGGTGTATGGGGTTCGTAATTTCTATAACGGTACTTCCGGAACAGAGTTGAAAGGAAAGAAATTGGGTATCTTGGCTTATGGAAACGTGGGCCGTAACGTGGCTCGTATCGCTAAAGGCTTCGGTATGGAGGTTTACGCTTACGATGCGTTCTGTCCGGCTTCCGTGATTGAGGCCGATGGTGTGAGGGCTGTAGCTTCTACAGCCGATTTGTTTAAGGCTTGCCAAATCGTCTCTTTGCATATTCCGGCTACGGCCGAGACGAAGGGTTCTATCAATTTCGAGTTGATGAATTCCATGCCGAAGGGAGCTATCGTAGTGAATACGGCTCGTAAGGAGGTGATGGATGAGGCTGGACTCGCTAAGATGTTGGAAGAGCGTCCGGACTTCAAGTACTTGACAGATATTATGCCCGCTATCCATGCGGAATTGGCCGAGAAATATGCCGGTCGTTATTTCAGCACCCCGAAAAAGATGGGTGCCCAGACCGCCGAGGCTAATATCAACGCTGGTATCGCCGCCGCCAAGCAGATCGTTGATTTCTTGGTGAATGGCAATGAAAAGTATCGGGTTAATAAATAAGAATATCCGGTTGTAGAGATGGGGCATGCCCCGTCTCTACATTGATACATAAACCAATTAGATTTAATTACCATGGCAAAAATAAAACCTTTCAAGGGAGTTCGTCCGCCAAAAGAATTTATAGAGGAGGTGGCTTCCCGCCCCTATGACGTATTGAACTCGCAAGAAGCTCGTGTGGAAGCGGAAGGAAACGAGAAATCCCTTTACCATATCATTAAACCGGAAATCGATTTCCCAGAAGGGACGGATGAGCATGATCCGGCTGTTTACCTGAAGGCCGCCGCCAATTTCAATAATTTTCAGGAAAAAGGTTGGTTGGTTCAGGATCAGAAAGAATGCTATTATGTTTATGCCCAAACCATGAATGGCAAGACTCAATATGGGTTGGTAGTCGGGGCTTATGTTCCCGATTATATGAATGGCACGATCAAGAAACATGAGCTGACCCGCCGTGACAAGGAGGAGGATCGCATGAAACACGTACGTGTCAACAACGCTAATATCGAGCCGGTATTCTTCGCTTATCCCGACAACTCAGAGTTAGACGCTATCGTAATGAAATATACGGCTCGTGAGCCTGAATATAATTTCGTGGCGAAATTAGACGGTTTCGGCCATACGTTCTGGATTATCGATGAGGATAAGGACATCGCCCGCATCACGGAGTTATTCGGGGAGATGCCTGCGTTGTATATTGCCGACGGACATCATCGTTCCGCCGCCGCTGCTTTGGTAGGAGCGGAGAAGGCCAAGCAAAACCCGGATCATAAGGGAGACGAGGAGTATAACTATTTCATGGCTGTTTGCTTCCCGGCCAACCAATTGACCATTATCGATTACAACCGTGTGGTAAAAGACTTGAACGGCTTGACCGAGGAACAATTCGTTGAGAGATTAACGAAAAACTTCGTGGTAGAGGAGAAGGGCTCTGCTATTTACAAACCGGGTGCCTTGCACAATTTCTCCCTGTATTTAGGAGGGAAATGGTATTCTTTGACCGCTAAGCCCGGTACGTACGATGACAATGACCCGATAGGCGTATTGGATGTCACGATCTCTTCGAACTTGATTCTGGATGAGATTTTAGGCATTAAGGATTTACGTTCGGACAAGCGAATCGATTTCGTGGGAGGTATCCGTGGCCTGGGTGAATTGAAACGCCGTGTGGATAGCGGTGAGATGAAGGTTGCCTTGGCTTTGTATCCCGTTACGATGAAGCAATTGATGGATATCGCCGATACGGGTAATATTATGCCGCCGAAGACGACGTGGTTCGAACCGAAGCTTCGCTCCGGTTTGGTGATCCATAAATTGGATTAAGTCTTATATACATAAATATAGCTTTGGATTGGGGTATAATCGTTGAAGATTATACCCTTTTTTATCCTTGTAACCTAGATATACGGAATAAATTGTATCTTTAGGACTTAAATAGTATCGCAATGGGTAAAATAAAAAATATAGTATTCGATCTGGGGGGCGTTATCATAGATTTGGACCGGGATGAACCTGTTCGTCGTTTAATAGAGATTGGGGTCAAAGATGCCGATGGATTGATAGATCCTTACGAACAAAAAGGGGTTTTTCAAGATCTGGAGACCGGAAAGATCGGAGTAGAGGAGTTTTGTCGCTATTTACGGAAGCATACGGGTAAAGACCTTTCTTATGAGGATATTTGTTGGGCTTGGTTTGGCTTCATTGGTGGCGTTCCCCAATATAAATTGGACTACATATTAAAACTCCGTGAGAAATATCAAGTCTATTTATTGAGCAATACAAATCCGATCATACAGCTTGAATGGGCACAGACAAAAGAGTTTACGCCGGCGGGCCGTCCATTAAATGATTATTTCGATAAATTGTATCTCTCTTATGAGATCGGTGTCACGAAGCCGGATCGTGAAATTTTTGATCGCATGGTCTTGGATTCAAGAATCAAACCAGAGGAAACATTATTTGTAGATGATGGTAAGAATAATATCGTAGTGGGGCAGGAACTGGGGTTCCATACCTATCAGCCTTTGAATGGAGAGGATTGGAGAGAGAGGCTCGATGAAATACTCTCAAAATCATAGGATCTCTATTCCTCTTAATTAAATCTATATCATTGAAAATGACAAATACTACTTTAAATTTGGAAGAACTACTCTGTGGTGTAAACGAGCTAGTCGATACGCTTTGGATCGTCACATTAGGTAATGAAAAGGTTGAGATAGTCAAAGATTCGATGACTCCCGAAAGGGAAGGAGAATGTTTGGATTATACAGAACTTTGCCAGACTTACATTCAAGAATATGTATATCCTGCGGATTTAGGGAAATGGGAGGAGATCTTATCCTTGAATTCATTGCGGCAAATGGCGGCTAGCGGCGTAGCAAATAAGAAGTTCGACATGCGTTTCTGTAATGATTTGTTGGGTTTTGAGTGGCATGAGGCTTTTATTCGTATCTTGAAAGATAAGAGTGGAATTCCGGATCGTGTCATTCTTTCCAGCCGCTATGTGAATCATTGTCGCAAGGCACAGCGAGTTCCACCACAAATATGTGCCGGAGGATCAGCGAGATGAGTTAACCCGAAATCTTTCCCTAGATCATGTCTTATCTATCTTACAAAATTCCCGTGAGTATGTCTTGTTCTGTCAGGTGATGGAGAATGGCGTTTTTAGGGATAAGAAGTTGCGTTTTAGCTTTTTCGATAAGGAGAGGAATATACTTCTTTTGACCCGGACCGATATTATGGAGGTTCGTGAGGAAGAGCGGCAAAGGCAATTACTTCAAGATGCCCTACAAGTGGCTAAATCGGCAAATCAGGCTAAATCGGATTTCTTATCCCGTATGAGCCATGATATACGTACTCCGATGAATGCCATTATCGGTATGACCACTATCGCCAGTATGCATATCGACGATCGGGAGCGTATAGTGGATTGCTTGAAGAAGATTATGGTTTCTTCCAAATTGTTATTGAACTTGATCAATGAGGTCTTGGATATGTCTAAGGTAGAGAGCGGACATATTTTGCTGACAGACGAGGAGTTCGATATGGGCGAGTTATTGCAAAGCGTAATTACTATGGTTCAGACTTCGGTCAGTCAGAAGTTTCAGGATTTCCGGGTTCACTTGTTTCAAATCAAACATGAAAAGCTGATTGGCGATGTGCAACGGATTCAGCAAGTATTGTTGAATTTGCTGTCGAACGCCATAAAGTATACGCCGGACTATGGGAAAATAACACTTGAGATACGGGAAAAGCCAATTAAAAATGGTAATTATGGTTTATTTGAGGTTACGGTTATAGACAATGGTATCGGGATAAAGCCGGATTTCTTACACAAGGTTTTCGAACCATTTGAACGTGCGGAAGACGCAACCTTGCGGAATATACAAGGAACCGGCTTAGGTATGGCGATAAGCCGTAATATCGCTCATATGATGAATGGTGAGATTCTGGTGGAGAGTGAATATGGCAAAGGTTCCGTTTTTACATTTACGATGCAGTTGAAATTGCAGGATCAAGGGTGTTTTGAGGATGATCATTTAAGGGATTTACCGGTTCTCGTGGTAGACGATGATATCGTGTGTTGCGAGAACGCATGTATGAGGATTAACGAGATCGGTATGAAAGGTGAATATGCCATTTCTGGTGAGGAGGCTATCGGGAAAGTAGAGAGGGCACATCATCTTAATGATGACTATTTTGCCGTTATCCTTGATCTGAAAATGCCGGGAATGGATGGAATCGAGACCGCTACCCGTATCCGAAAAGTCGTTGGCCGGGATATTCCGATCATTATTCTTTCCGCTTATGATTGTCCGCATTTTGAGGAGATAGCCCAACGAGCCGGTGTCGATGGATTCATAAGTAAGCCGTTGATGAAATCCAAGTTATTTTATTTGATGAAAAGTTTCGCTATCAAGCAAGAGGAAAAAGAGGAAGAGACGGAGAAGCCTCAATATCCTTTCGGTAACTTTGAGGGTAAGCGGATCTTGCTGGTGGAAGATAATAGCTTGAATAGGGAAATAGCGACTGTGTTACTAGAAGAGACCGGTGCGGTGGTAGAGGAGGCGGAAAATGGCCTTGTCGCGGTGAATATGGTAAAAAACTCTAGTCCGGGATATTATGACTTGGTATTTATGGATATCCAGATGCCGGTCATGAACGGGTACGACTCTACTCGCCATATTCGGGCATTAGAACGTCCGGATATCAAGTCCATGCCGATAATAGCCATGTCTGCGAACGCATTTGCGGAAGACATCAAGTTGTGTAAAGAATCCGGAATGAATGAGCATATCGCTAAGCCGATCGATTTCGGGAAAGTTCTTGAGATCTTAGAGAAATACTTGTAGATATAAGGATATAAAAAAGGCCATATCTTAGCTAAGCGCTATCAGATACGGCCTCTTTTTTGTGTTATTTACTGGATGCCACGTTCTCTCAAACGTTTCTGCCAGTTCCATGCGGATTGCAGGGTGTCGGCTAAAGTCTCCTTGGCGGTCCAGCCTAATACCTTATTCGCGTGCTCCGGATTGGCCCATACCTTCTCGATATCACCTTCACGACGGCCCACGATCTTGTGCGGAACCTTAACGCCTGTTGTCTGCTCGAAGGTATTGATCAGTTCAAGGACAGAAACACCATTGCCGGTACCTAGGTTGAATATCTCGATATGCTCATCAGACTTATTCTCAAGCATACGGTCCATAGCGATTACATGCGCTTTCGCCAAGTCTACGACATTGATATAGTCACGGATGCAAGAGCCGTCTGCCGTATCATAATCATCGCCGAATACGCTTAATTCCTTGCGGATACCCATAGCCGTCTGTGTCAAGTACGGGATCAAGTTCTGGGGAACACCATTTGGCAACTCGCCGATCTCTGCGCTTGGGTGAGCGCCTATCGGGTTGAAGTAGCGCAAGATGATACTCTTGAAAGGCGCTCCCGCATGGATCGTATCCCGGATAATCTCCTCGTTGATCTGCTTCGTGTTTCCATAAGGAGACATAGCGGGTTTGATCGGGGCATTCTCGGTTACCGGCAAGTTCTCCGGATCCGGTTGTCCGTATACCGTACAAGAGGAAGAGAATACGATACCTTCGATATTGAATTCAGGCATCATCTCCAACAAGTTCACCAAAGTGACAATATTATTGCGATAATACTTCAAAGGCTGCTGTACGGATTCTCCTACCGCCTTGCTAGCGGCGAACAAGATAATGCCTTTGATGCCCGGATGAGCTTCCAATGCCTTGCGAGTACCTTCCTTATCCTTTAGATCCAATTGGATAAACTCCGGACGGATGCCCGTGATTTTCTCGATACCATCGAGCACCTCGATATTCGAGTTTGACAAATCGTCGATAATGACTACCTCATATCCGGCGTTCTGCAATTCTACTGTGGTGTGTGAGCCGATATAACCGGTTCCGCCCGCTACTAAAATCTTCTTTTTCATTCTAGTGTTCATTTAGATAAGTTTGTTATACGATACCCGAGAATCCCATAAAAGCCATAGCTAGCAAACCGGCCGTTATCAAGGCGATAGGAGTGCCTTTCATGCCTTCCGGAACATGCGTCATGGCTAGTTGCTCCCGAATACCCGCGAAGATAATCAAAGCTAGCGCAAATCCAATAGCGGTCGAGATAGCATATACCACAGATTCTAATAAATTATACTCTTTTTGGATTACAAGGATCGCCACACCCAAGATACAGCAGTTCGTGGTGATCAACGGAAGGAATACGCCCAACGCCTGGTAAAGGGCGGGAGAGACCTTCTTCAATATGATTTCCACCATCTGAACCAAGGCGGCGATGATCAAGATGAAACTGATCGTCTGCATGAACCCTAATCCGAAAGCGTCCAATATGTATTTTTGCACGAGGAATGTAACAATCGTGGCGATCGTAAGCACGAACGTAACGGCGGCTCCCATGCCTGCGGCAGTCTCCACTTTCTTAGATACCCCCAAGAACGGACAAATTCCCAAGAACTGTGCCAGTACAACGTTATTAACGAATACGGCGGCGATAAATATCAATATATATTCCATATGATCCGTTTATTATGCTTTACGCAGTTTGTTTACTATTGCTACCAGATAACCCAAGGCGATAAACGCTCCCGGAGCCAATACGAAGATCAGCGAACCATATTCCTCGGGCATCAAGGTTACGTTGAATAACTTACCGGTTCCCAAGAACTCACGGCAAGCGCCCAGCAGCGTAAGAGCCATCGTAAAGCCCAGTCCGATACCGATTCCGTCGAAAGCGGATGGGACTACGCCGTTCTTCGCAGCGAAAGCCTCGGCACGTCCTAGTACGATACAGTTTACCACGATCAACGGGATAAATAATCCCAAGCTAGCGTATAAAGCCGGGACGAACGCTTCCATGCACATCTGCACTACGGTCACGAACGTCGCGATCACAACGATATATCCCGGGATACGCACCAAGTCGGGGATTACGTTTTTCAAGGCGGAAATCACGATATTCGAGCAAATCAATACGAACATCGTAGCCAATCCCATACTCATGCCGTTGATGGCCGAAGAGGTCGTTCCCAAGGTAGGACACATACCTAACAGTAATACAAATGTCGGGTTCTCCGTGATGATACCATTCATCAATATTTTTAGATTACTCATTGTTCTGTCCTCCCTTTTTATTTGTTATCAGTTGAAGTGGCACCCGTTAGTCCGTCTACGCCAGCGAATGCGCTATACGCACGGTTCACGGCATCGAGGAACGCACGGCTGGAGATTGTCGCTGCCGTGATAGCGTCCACATCGCCACCATCTTTTGTTACTTTTAAGCCTCCGTCCGGAATCGTACGTCCCAAGACACTTTGCTTGTTCTTGTCCGCACGGAACCATTCTTGCATCTTGGCTCCCAAGCCCGGAGTCTCGGCGTGTTGCAATACGGAATAGTTCAAGATCTTGCCATCCATATCGAAACCTACGATAACCCGTATCTCACCGCTAAAGCCTTTTTTCGTATTACTCTCTACAGCTCCGCCAACGACTTGTCCGCCTTTCTTGGCAGGATAAATCTTGAGGGAATCACCATCGGAGGAGACGGCCATATAGACGTCCTCAGTCGGTTTGTTGTCGAACTCGGGAGCAACGGCTTTAATCGCTTCCTCCAAGGCGGTCGCTTTGGCTACCGCTATAGGGCCGGCGGTAAACTGGTTCACTCCGGCTAGGATCGCCCCTGCTACCAAGCAAATGCCTGTTAGTGAAAGGAGCATATTGGGTAATGTTGATTTTAATTTTGCCATGCTTACTTTCCTCCGAAATGTTTAGGTTTGATATAGCTGTTGATTAGCGGAGTAAATGCGTTCATGATCAGGATAGCGAACGACATACCTTCCGGGTAAGACCCGAACAAACGGATCACCGTGGTAAGGATTCCGATTCCCACGCCGTAGACAAGCATTCCGTTCTTGCTCATCGGCGAGGTTACGTAGTCGGTCGCCATAAAGATGGAGCCTAATAACAAACCACCGGATAATAAATGAACGAACGGGCTGGCGTATTGTACCGGATTCACCAAGTGCATGATGCCCGTGAATACGAATACGGTAGCCAAGATGGATACCGGGATCTGCCAAGTGATGATCTTTTTCCATAGCATGAATAAAAGACCGAGGATCAAGGCCAGGGCGCTCACTTCACCGAGACTACCTCCCATAGCCCCTACAAGCATATTCCCGTAAGACGGAAGCTCGGTCACGCCCTCGTTCATCAACGACAGTACCGTCGCGCCGGTCTGGGCGTCCGTATAAGTCATCGGGAAAACGTTCAAGGCATCTACCACCGGCCAAGTCGTCATCTGCGCCGGGAAGGAGATCAATAAGAATACACGTCCGACCAACGCCGGATTGAAAATATTATTACCTAATCCACCGAAAGACATCTTGCCGATGCCGATCGCCGCCAACGCTCCGATAATAATGATCCAGACCGGAAGGTTGGAAGGTAGGTTGAAGGCCAGCAATACACCCGTCAGGATAGCGGAGCCATCGCAAAGGGTCGGTTCCTTTTTCATCAGGAATCGCTGGATCAAATACTCGAATATCATACAGGCCAGAACCGATACGACCGTAACGATCAACGCTCCCAGACCGAAGAAATAAAGGGATACCAAGAAAGCCGGGATAAGGGCAATCAGTACACCATACATATTTTTGCTTATGCTGTCGCCACCATGGATGTGGGGCGAGGGCGATACGTATAAATTATTTTCCATGTTGCTCTTGTTTTATGACTTTCTAGACCGGATAATACCCATAACTTTTCCTTTACCCAACCGGATCTGATCCAGCAACGGACGGTTGGCCGGACAGGTATAACTACACGACCCGCACTCGATACAGTCGGTGATATAGTTCTTCTCCGCCAATTCCCAATTCTGGAATTCCGTGGCGTTCATCAATAGGGTAGGGTTCAATCCCATCGGGCAGACACCTACGCATTTGGCGCAACGGATGCAATCCCGGATCGGCTTGCGGACAGATTCCTCCGTCGTCAGTAATAAAACACCGGAGCTTCCTTTGCAAACCGGCACCTCGGCGCTGATCAACGCTTTACCCATCATCGGTCCGCCACCGATAATCTTACCCGTATTCTCGGGCAGGCCACCTGCGGCCTCGATCAAGCAACTGATCGGTGTTCCCATACGAACCAAGAAATTGGAAGGATTAGCTACCGCCTTACCCGTGATCGTCACCACACGCTCGAACAACGGTTTATTCTTTTGTACCGCCTCGTAAACGGCATAAGCAGTTCCTACGTTCTGTACCACGGCACCCGCCGAGATAGGAAGCGCACCACTTTTTACCTGACGGCGAATAACGGCGTCGATCAATTGTTTCTCGCCTCCTTGCGGATATTGTACCTTAAGCGGCATGATCTCTATACCTTTATAATTTACCGCCAACTTTTGCAGATGGGCGATAGCGTCCGGCTTGTTATTCTCGATACCGATCACGGCCTTGTTCACGTTGACCGCTTTCATTAGGATCGTGACACCGACTAGGATTTGCTCGCCTTTCTCCAGCATCAACGAATGGTCGGAAGTAAGATAAGGCTCACACTCCACGGCGTTGATGATTACGATCTCTGCCTTGTTTCCGGGAGGCGGCATCAATTTCACCTGCGTAGGGAAAGTTGCTCCACCCAGACCGACGATACCGGAAGCGGCGATCTTATCCACGATTTCCTTGGAAGACAGCGTGCACTCCTTCACTAAGGTCTCGCTGCGGTCGATCGTCTCTTCCCATTCATCACCTTCCACATCTATATAGATAGCGGGACGTTTGTATCCGCTAGCGTCGAGAGCGTTATCTATCTTGTTCACTTTGCCGGATACGGAAGAGTGGATGTTCGCTGATACGAAACCACCCGCCTTGGCTAGCAATGTACCCACCTTTACCAGATCCCCTTTCTTCACCACGGCCTGCGCTGGGGCACCGATATGCTGGCTGAGGGGGATAATCACCTGTTTAGGCGTAGCGAGAGCCGTAATTTTCTTACCGGCAGACAGTTTATTCTCGGGGGGATGTATACCTCCGATTCGAAATGTCCTTAGCATACTATTAGATTTTAATTTAGATTTGTTTTTTCTTCACTTGTAGCTTTCGGTGTGGCTTCCGGTTTCACGGTAGCCTCTGCCTTCGGCGCCGGTTTCACGGTCTCCGCTTTCGGAGCGGGAGCGGCTTCCTTGCGAGGAGGGAAATTCAGCTCATGAATAGCTCCTGTCGGACATACAGCCACGCATTTGCGGCATAAACGACACTTCGTATAATCGATATAAGCTACGTTATTTGTTACGGTGATTGCCTCGAACGGACATTCCTTGGCACATTTGCCACAGCCGATACAAGCGTTGGCACAAGCCTTGCGAGCGGCGGCTCCCTTGTCCTTATTTACGCAAGACACGTAAATCCGGCGTGATTTAGGTCCTTTCTTTCTTAGCTCGATGATATTCTTCGGGCAAGCCTTCACACAAGCACCACAGGAAGTACATTTTTCCTCGTCTACCTCGGCGATTCCCGTAGCCGGGTTGATGTGGATGGCGTCGAAAGCGCAGGCGTTCACGCAGTCGCCATAACCTAGGCAACCGAAAGAACAATTCGTCTCGCCTCCGTAAAGGGTAGAGGCGATGGCGCAACTTTTCGTTCCATCATAAGAGTTTGTACGTGGGCGGGCCTGACAAGTTCCGTTGCAACGGACAACGGCTACCATGGGTTCGGCTGTACCCGCCTCTTTACCCAGTATTGTAGCGACCTTGGCCATGACCGGGCCACCACCAACGGGGCAGAGCAATCCGTCTAATGAGTCAGCTTTTACGCAAGCGCCTGCGAATCCGGCGCAACCCGGATAACCGCAACCTCCACAGTTCGCCCCGGGAAGGACTTCCTGTACTTGTGCGATGCGAGGATCTTCGTAGACTTCAAATTTCTTGGAAGCAGCGTAGAGGAAAACCGCTCCGACCGCCCCGATTGCTCCTAATGAAATAACGGCAATTAAAATCATGATATATTATCAATTAAGTTTTTTCAAAGTAAATATAAATCGTCTTTTTAGTTTGTCACGCATTAAGTATAGTATACAGTAATAAGGCAGTAAAAGCGATAAACCGGTTAACCCGCTCGTGGTCTCGTCCCATTGTAGATTCGTCCCGATTACGATGGCCCCCACGACTATCACCAAAGGAATGACAAATGCTAGCAATACGGCCTGAAGTCCCATGGAATTTTGTCCGCATATTATCACTACCTCGTTTACGTGAAACCGTCCCGACCGATCGGGTACCTCAATGATCTTATCCTTTTTCTCGGATGCCGAGCACATAGACTGTGCGTGGCATCCCGAGCATGCGGATTGTTGGGTAATGCGGACGAAGACGGTGTCGCCATCGATCTTCTCTACAAATCCTGTATGATTTATACTTTCGCTCATATTTGTAATCTCGACATTGCAAAATCAAGGCAAAAGTAAGTATAATTTAGAAACTATGTCACGATTAACAAAGTTTATTATTCGAAATCTTAAATCCTAGCTTACCATTTGTAATTAAAACCGAAACTTAACAACTCATTAAGCTGGAAATAACTCTTGTTATCCTCTGTTTTTTCCACTCCATCGTCGTATCTAAGGTGAAAATAGATACGTGTGGAGAAAAAGCGGCTGATGGCCAGAACCAAGGTATTCTCGAACTCCCCGATGGTATGATCGCCGTAAGTGGTAAAGAAATAAAGACGGGATTGCCAGCTTACGTTACGGTTGAAATCGAAGGCGAGGTCTGCGCGGATCGTGGAACCTATTTGGCTTAGCTTGTTATTGAACTCACCGGTTTCCTCGTTTTTCTTGAAACCGTGACGGCTATAATCGATCTCTTGTGTCGTATACATATATGTATAGGAGATCGGCGCCAAGTTGGTGCTGAATTTAATCTTCTTATGCTTGTCGGTAAATTGTTTTTCCAGCTCGTATTTCATACCGAGACCGAAGTTGATAGAGAACGGGGCTAGGAATGCGGCCTGTTTGATGCGCTCGTTCTCTTGGTAGTTGGTGAAGAACTGGGTCTTGAACTCAGCGTCGAACGTATAGTACCATTTGTTGAACGCTTGGTAGCCGACGTTGCTGTGTATACGGAATACGTCGTCACCGATCTTATAGTTCCTTAAGGTATCCTTCGGTGCCGTATATACGCTGGCTTTGAATTCCAGTTCGTTCGTTACTTGTACCTTATCTTTCTTATAGTCGTATTTTAAATTGTTCTTGGTGAACAGGTTCAAGTTGCTACTTCCACCTTTATACCAGTTCTCCGAAACGTAGTTCTGGGAGAATTGGATGGCGCTCTCGAAGGCCGATATCCAGTATCTCCGCTCCGGGATAAAGCGGGCGGGAGCGTCTACGTCCTCAAAATTGGCATCAGCCTCCACCTTGATCGGCAAGTCCTCATAAATATTCTTCTTGATGAATTTAGGTTTGATTACCTCATTGGGCAGATCCCTCTCGGAGTAGCGGAAATAAGTCGGGTAATTGTTCTGTACATATTTGTAAGCCATCTCCTCGAATTGTTTGTTTCGTTCCAGATCTTTGAAAATGGAATCTGCCCGGTATAGGTTATCATAGGGAGTCCTCTCCTTCAACGAATCGAAGTTGTAGAATATCAAGTTCTCGGGTAAATAATCTCCCCGGAAAACGATCGGCATGAACAAAGGGTTTACGATCACGGTATCCCGGAAGGTCATCGTATTATCGAAAATCGTGGAGGCGTCTCGTACCAGACGGGCCCAATACATCGCCTCGTCCGAGATTTCCAGCTCGTCTTTCTTCAAGAAACGCAGTAAATTCGTGCTTGGGGCCAAGGGCGCCGAGTAAGTCTTGTTTTGCTTCTCGAATTGCTTACGAATGTCTACGATGTTGTCTAATTCCTCTTCGCTAAGATTGATCGCGGGAATCGTATCATCCGATACGACTTGCTGTGCGGGACGTTGAACTATCGTTCCGGTAACTAGCTGGTTCTCTTGACTGTATGCCGAGCCTCCAATTAGTGAAAGTAATAATAGCGCATACACACCATGCCTCTTCATCATCATAATACCTTATTTACATCTATTAGTTGTAGTGGTCGCAAAATTAGCTAAAAAGAATGATATATAACATACGATTTGATATTTATCTGGGCAAAAGTTACGATCACTGAGGCAAAGCAGGTGTGTCTAACGAGGCTTATACGGACTTGCCTCAGTACTCCGCTGGAAGTACTGGAATACTTCGCTCAAAGTACTTCAGTACTTCCTGCGTAGTACCGAAGTAATTCCATGAGAAGTACTGTCTTTAGTGCCGGGCTTCGGGTCGGGAATCGGAAGAGTCCTGCCGAAGCCCGGGCCAGTTCTGGAGATATTCAGCGAGAAATAAAAACATTAAATTTGGCATGTCTCGATGAAAATCGCTAACTTTGCGGTTTCGAAATGCAGGTGTGCAATTAAAAAGATAACTAAAATATTACTATCGTGGCAGATACAAAGTACATTTTCGTTACAGGCGGCGTGGTCTCTTCCTTAGGTAAGGGTATTATTTCCGCTTCTTTAGGTAAGCTCCTTCAAGCAAGAGGTTACAAGGTTACTATCCAAAAATTTGATCCTTACATCAACATCGACCCGGGTACGTTGAACCCTTATGAGCATGGGGAATGTTACGTGACCGTCGATGGACATGAGGCTGACTTGGACTTGGGCCATTACGAGCGTTTCTTGAATGTCCAGACTACCCGTGCGAATAATATCACTACCGGACGTATCTATCAAAGCGTGATCAACAAGGAGCGTAAGGGGGATTATCTGGGTAAGACGGTGCAGGTGGTGCCTCATATCACGGATGAGATCAAGCGTAACGTGAAATTATTGGGTAGCAAGTATAAATTTGACTTCGTGATCACCGAGATCGGTGGTACGGTGGGTGATATCGAGTCTCTGCCTTTCATAGAGAGCGTTCGCCAGTTGAAATGGGAGCTGGGCAAGAACTGCCTTTGCGTACATCTTACTTACGTGCCTTATATCGCCGCGGCGAAAGAGTATAAGACGAAGCCTACGCAACATTCCGTGAAGCAATTGCAGGAATTAGGCATCCAGCCGGACGTGCTGGTGTTGCGTACGGAGCATGAGCTGAACGCGAACTTGTTACGTAAGGTGGCGTTGTTCTGTAACGTGGCCGAGGATTCCGTGATCCAGTCGATCGACGTACCGACGATCTACGAGGTTCCTTTGGTATTGCAACGCCAGAAGATGGACGAGGTGGTCTTGCGTAAGGTCGGTATGGAAGTCGGCCCGACTCCGGAGTTGAAGCCTTGGAAGGAATTCCTTGCCTTGAAGAGCACGGCTACGGATACGGTGAAGATCGGTTTGGTTGGTAAATACGTGGAATTGCAAGACGCTTATAAGTCGATCGACGAGTCTTTGTTGCAAGCCGCTATTTACAATCATCATAAACTGGATTTGCATTTGTTCCATTCGGAGAAATTAAATAACGAGAACGCCGCCGAGCAATTGAAGGATATGGATGGTATCTTGATCGCCCCCGGATTCGGGCAGAGAGGTATCGAGGGCAAGTTTGCCGCTATCAAATACGCTCGTGAGCATGATGTCCCTTGCTTGGGCATCTGCTTGGGTATGCAGTGCATGGTGATCGAGTTTGCCCGTGACGTATTAGGTTTGGCGGATGCCAACTCTACGGAGATGGAGCCGAATACGGCACATAAGGTGATCGACTTGATGGAGGAGCAGAAGAACGTTACCAATATGGGAGGTTCCATGCGTCTGGGCGCTTACGACTGTACGCTGAAAGAGGGCTCCAAGGTATTGGAGGCATACGGCAAGGAGCATATCCAAGAGCGTCATCGCCATCGTTTCGAGTTCAACAACGAGTATAAGAAGCAATACGAGGCCGCCGGTATGATGTGTACGGGTGAGAATCCGGAGACAAATCTGGTAGAGGTGGTAGAGATCCCCGCCTTGAAATGGTTCGTGGGCGTTCAATATCATCCGGAGTACAACAGTACCGTGGTGAATCCGAATCCTCTTTTCCTCAGCTTCGTGAAAGCTGCTATCGAAAATAAAAAATAATTGGTGATAAATGGATAAAAACACATTAATAGGTTTTCTGCTGATCGGTGTCGTATTATTCGCGTTTAGCTGGTTCAACAGGCCAACGCCTGAGCAGTTGGAGGCACAGCGCCGTTACCAAGATTCAATCGCGAAGATTGAGTATGCTCAGCAACTGGAATTGCAGAAACAAGAGAACAAGAGTGCTTTAGTGGAGGATTCGTTGGAGAACCTGCCGGACTCGGTACGGGCGCAACGTTTGCAGCAGAGCTTCGGCGTATTCGGCGACGCTATGGTGGGCACGGAAGATTACACGACCCTGCAAAATGACGTGGTCGAGCTGCGTATCAGCAATAAGGGCGGACGTATTTGTTACGCACGCTTGAAGGAGTATGATACGTATAATGACGAGCCTCTCGTTTTGTTCGACGAGAAAGAGTCTAATTTTAATTTCACGTTGGTCACGGCTACGAACCGTGTCGTGAATACGAGCGATTTGTATTTTACCCCGGTTAAAGGGAATGACCCGAATTCCGTGATCATGCGTTTGAACACCGGCGAGGGTAGTCATCTGGATTTTACCTATACCTTGAAACCGGATGATTATATGGTGCAATACCAGATTCTGGGTACGGGATTGAACGGTGTCTTGGCACCGAGCACGAATGCCTTGGATTTATTGTGGGTGCAGGATATCCGCCAACAGGAAAAAGGACGTAAGTTTGAGGATCGCTACGTGACCTTGAACTACAAGTTCATGGCGGACGACGTGGAACACCTGAGCGAGTCGAAGAGTGACAGCAAGCAGATCCCGAACCGCTTGAAATGGATCGGTTATAAGGATATGTTCTTCTCTACCGTATTGATCTCGCAAGAGGGCTTTGAGGCTACTACCTTAGACTCGAAAGCGATTCCGGAGGGGGATGTGTTGAAACAATTCAAGACGACCGCTTCCGTACCTTTCGACTTGCAAGGTAAGGAGGCCACGAACCTGTCCTTTTATTTCGGACCGAATAAGTTCGCCTTGTTGAAGTCCTTCGATAAGGGAGTCTCTGCCGAGCAGCAACTGGATCTGGAGAAGTTGGTTCCGCTAGGTTGGGGTATTTTCCGTTGGGTGAATCAATATTTCGTGATCCCTTTGTTCGACTTCTTGGGTAAGTTTATCCATAATTATGGTATCTTGATTCTTTTGATGACTATCATCGTGAAGATCATCCTTTTCCCGTTGACGTATAAGTCTTATATGTCGTCCGCCAAGATGCGTGTATTGCGTCCGCAAGTGGAGGAGATCAACGCTAAGTATCCCGGACAGGATAAGGCTATGGAACGGCAGAAAGCGACGATGGAGCTATATAGCCGTGCGGGGGCGAGCCCGATGAGCGGTTGCTTGCCGATGTTGTTGCAGATGCCGATCTTAATCGCTTTATTCATGTTCTTCCCGTCGGCGATCGAGTTACGTCACCAGAGTTTCCTTTGGGCGCACGACTTGTCTACTTACGACGCTATCTTTAGTTGGAATAAATATATTCCGATCATCACTCCGTATTTCGGAAATCACATCAGTTTGTTCTGTTTGTTGATGACGATCACGAATATTTTTTATACCAAGTATAATATGGAGATGACGAATACCGGGCAGCAACAGATGCCGGGCATGAAGGCCATGATGTACATGATGCCGTTGATGTTCTTGGTGTTCTTCAACCAGTATGCTTCCGGTTTGACGTATTACTATTTCATCTCTACGTTGATCACAATCGTGCAGACATTGATCTTCCGCTATACGATCAATGAGGATAAATTGTTAGCTAAGTTGGAGGCAAACAAACGGAAACCGATGAAGAAATCCGGTTTCATGAAACGTCTGGAAGAGGCTCAACGAGCACAGCAGGAGACGTTGCGTAAACAACAAGAGGCTAAGAAAAAACGATAGGATAATAGTAATTGTTGTCCTTGAAAAAGGTCCCTTTATCTGCTTATTGGTAGATAAAGGGACTTTTTTGTATATCTTGGCTCCTCTACTTGAAAAACAAGACGTCTTGATCATGATTCTATTTGTTTATTTGTATTTATTCAAAACTTTTTGTTTGTTTGCATTGTTTTGTATTCAAAAGATTGATGAGGAAATTGATTTTTTCTATATTGAGGAAATAGGGAGGTTATAAATAAGGGATTTTGTCAATGACAAAAAATGAACGATCGCTTCAATGGGTAATAGCGGGAATATTCTTCGTAGTATGCTTTGCTTTCTTTCAATGGATTTACCCAAACCATTTGTTCTTCAAAGAGCAGATGAGGATTTTTTTGTATACCACCGATTATTTTATCTCGTTCTGGGATGAGCCGGCTTGGTTGAGCTGTTATGTGGGGAATTTCTTGATACAGTTCTTCCATTTGACTGTGATAGGTCCGTTAATCGTGACGTGCGTGTTGTTGCTCTTATGGTATTACTCTATGCGGGTTTTACGCAAGTTCGGAAATGGTAATATGGTCTCCATATATGCGTTGTTTCCGGTAGCGTTAGAGTGGGGATTGATTTGCCGGTTGTCGTATAGTATAGCGTCTACGCTTACGTTGATTTTCGTGCTATGGCTCTTCTTGGGATACATCCGGATTAAGAATAAGAGAACGTCCGTTTGGGTGGCTTTTATACTTCTTCCCATAATTTATAGCATGGTCGGTAGCCGGCTGTTTGTCTTCTCCTTGATGGTGATATTCTATGAGGGAGCCAAGAATAGGAAACGGTGGTGGTTCTGGCTTTCTCTTTTGTTATCGAGTTATTTATATCCGTTGTTCATGCGTCATTTTTATGGATTGAGCATTGAGGAGGCCTATAAATATTCCCATGTGGATGGCTTGAGCGTATATTTCCCCGCTTTAGCGTTGATTCTAGAGATATTCGCTTTGGAGATTAAAGGTATACGTAGGATACGTCTGAACCGGCATAGCTTGCTTATAACCTTTTTAGTCGTATTTGGATTCTTTTCATTTGTTATAGCGGGTACGAACCGGAAGCGGGAAAAGGTTCTGGCAGTAGACCAAGCGATCTATAGGGGTGATTGGGAGCGAGTCTTGGATTTGTCTGCCGGATTTGATTCTCCCGATATCTTGGTAAGTTATTATAGGAATATCGCTTTCTCCAAGAAGAACGAGTTGCCCCAGAATTTGATGGATCATTATCAACGAGGGGCGGACGCCTTGTTCTTGCCGATCGATTTGAGGTCTTCTATACTTCCCGTGTTTTTCAGTAATGAGGTGTATTATCAATTGGGAGATATGGATATGGCCCGTCACCGGGCGATCGAAGGAATCTTGTTCAGCCCTAAACAAAGAAGCGTACGGCAGATCAAGCGGCTGGTGGAGATTGATATGCGGCGAGGGGATATTGAGGAGGCTAGAAAATACCTGAACCTATTGGACGCGACGTTATTTTATCACTCATGGGCAAGGTCGAAGGAGGAACAGTTGAAGGGTGAGGAGACCTTGTCGATGGAGAAACGTTTGCCGAGGAAAAGTGATTGGGAGCGAGAGCACGACATACTAATGTCCATATCCGATTATCCGGGCGTACTGTCAAGTTTGGTGGCGGAATATCCGGAAAATAAACAGGCATTGGATTATTTGTTGTGCTATTATTTACTGAACGAGAATTTGAATAGTTTTAAGAATACGTTCGATACTTATTATAAAGGAAAATTTGAGGTTGTACCCCGTTTGTACGAGGAGGCTTTGGTACAAGTCTTATCTAAAAGCTCGGACGAGGAGGTGGCCGGTTATCAGATACCTCAAGATGTTATCGAGAATTACCAAGATTACATCCATTGTAAATCGGGTAGAAAAGCAAAGGAGGAATTACGAGAACGTTATTCCTCCACCTATTGGTACTACTCTGACTATATTCATTGAATAATAGTGTAAGTGATCAGCGGTTCGCAAGGAAGGCTAAGGCTTTCTCCATGTCCTCCGGTGTATCTATACCGATCGTTTCTTGCTCTGTGATGCCGACCTTGATTTTATATCCGTTTTCCAACCAGCGTAATTGCTCAAGGCTTTCCGCCAGTTCTAAAGCGGATTGAGGTAATTGGGTGATTTCTTTCAGCACTTGCGCACGATAGGCATATAACCCGATATGTTTGTAAAAGGTATGACTCGGCAACCATTCCGTATATTTCTTGCCCCGGATATAAGGAATAATAGATCGACTGAAATACATAGCCTCGTTGTTTTTGTTGAGTACGACTTTCGGGGAATTGGGATTGAATAGGGAACTCTCGAAATCATCGTCCGAACGGAAAGGCTTTACCAATGTCGCTATTTGCGTGTTTGCGTCGGCGAAGCAGGTTTTGATCGTCTGGATTTGCTCGGGATGGATAAAAGGCTCGTCACCTTGGATATTGACAATCACATCATACCCTTCGCCTATTTTCTGATAAGCCTCGTAGCAACGATCCGTACCGCTACGATGTTGATCGGAGGTCATGACGACTTGGCCGCCGAAGGCTTTAACCGCATTCTCTATCCGGATATCGTCGGTAGCTACGCAAACGGAGTCTAAGACATCCTTTACTTGCTCATATACACGTTGTATCATGGGCTTTCCGTTCATATCCGCTAATGGCTTCCCCGGAAAACGGGTAGAGGCGTATCTCGCCGGAATAATTCCTATAAACTTCATCATTCTATATCATTTTGTTAACTGGTTACTACTTTTCCTTCGCTTAACTGGATCAACTTATCCCGTTCGCCTACGATCCATACGATATCTCCTTCCTCGAAAACCGTACTAGGAGGCGGATTCTTGATCGAGCTACTTCCACGTTCGATACCGATTACCAAGCAAGCGGCTTTATCACGGATACCGGACTCTATGATGGAGCGGCCGATCAATCGGGAACCTTCCGAGATAATGATTTGCTCCATATTCATCTCTTCCTTTCTTGTGTTCGATTGCTCGGCGTATGATTTCTTGTAGCGTTCCTCCAGATATTTCCTAAAGTGCTCCAGATCATCATCTGCGCCAACTACTACCAGTTTATCGAACGGGTAGAGCCGCTCGTCTCCTCCCGGTATGTTGATTCGCTTCTCTCCCCGGATAATCGTTACGATATTTACGTTGCACTTTTGCCTGAAGTTTAATTCTTTCAGGCTTTTTCCCATACTGGGGGAATTCTGCTTCACCTCGAAATCTGCTAAATGGAGATCTCGTTCTAATAAGTGGTTCGCGAAACGCTGGTTAATCGGGGCTTTTCGCTCTTGCTCCATTTCTCTCGCTACAAGGTTACTGAAAAAATGCCGTTCCATCAAGATCGACTGCCTCTTTAGCCGTTTGGAGAATATCATTAATACGATAACAGCGGAGGCGACCGCCAGCATAATTCCTAGCGCAGCATTCAATAACCGTGCGACAGGAAGCATGACGAGACCGATACAGAGCAGGATTCTGAGGATCACGAGTGATACTAGGGGACCCCGGTTATATTTATTATCGTTCCATAATTGCTGGAACTCCACGGAATGATTCTTTTTCATCATGATCGCCCGCAACATCGGGGAGATCAGAGCTAGGATTAAGATCAAGGAGATTAGACTTCCTTGGATGCCGGGCAAATGTTTACAGATGAACGGAGTCACGATTTGTAGCCATAAAAAGATAAGTACTAGGCAGACGGCGGTATAAGTACCGACGATGCGGACCAAGGCTTTTAGTAACTTATTCCATGCGCTTTTTTGACGGATCGTATTGGAACCGGATGAATATCGCTCCAAGAACTGTTTCCAATTCTCCGGTATGATCCGCTCCGCCCATTTGTAGGTAGGTTCCGCTAGCCGGATCATATAAGGTGTGAAGAATGTCGTGATCACGGATACGGCGACAACGATCGGATACAGATATTGATCCGTCACGTTTAATGATAGTCCCAAACCTGCGATGATGAAGGCGAATTCTCCGATCTGCGCTAACGAGAAACCAGACTGGATGGCTATTTTTATCGGTTGTCCGGACAGTAATACTCCGAAACTGGCGAAACAAATCTGTCCGGCCATGACTACGAGCGTGATAATGAAAATCGGGATTTTGTACTCCCAGAGCATCTGAGGATCGATTAACATGCCTACAGACACGAAGAAAATCGCTCCAAATAAGTCTTTTACGGGTTTTACCAAATGCTCGATCCGTTCAGCGTCAATGGTCTCGGCCAAAATAGAACCCATGACAAAAGCTCCGAGAGCCGATGAGAATCCGGCTTTTGTGGCGATCATAACCATACCAAGGCATAGCCCGATGCTCACGATCAACAGAGTCTCCTCATTTAGGAAGCTTTTTGCCTTTTTCAGAAAAGAGGGGATCAAATAGATCCCGACAACGAAACAGAATAAAAGGAAAATGCCTAATTTGACCACGCTATCCAGCATCTCCATGCCTTCCACGTGTTTACTTACCGCTACGGTAGAAAGTAATACCATTAATAATACGGCGAATAGATCCTCCACCACCAAGATACCGAATACGACACCGGCGAATCGTTGGTTACGCAATCCCATGTCGTCGAATGCCTTGAAGATAATCGTCGTGGAAGACATCGATAACATACCTCCGAGGAAAAGACTGTTCATATGTCCCCAACCCAGTGATAAGCCCGTGATATATCCCGCTGTCATCATACCTATAACAACGGTTATGGCTCCAATGACGGCGGTTCCTCCCACCTTCATCAACTTCTTGAAACTGAAATCGAGCCCCAAAGCGAATAACAGGAAGATAACGCCTATATCAGCCCAGATACGGATACTTTCCACATCTGTAACTGTCGGTATTTGCTCGATGGAAGGTCCGGCGAGTATTCCGGCTACGATATACCCCAATACGACCGGTTGCTTTAACTTTTTGAATAACAGGGTAACCAACCCGGCGGATATGAGTATGACCGCAAGATCTGATATTAGCGCAGGTATCTGAGACATCGTTTATTGTTTTTTCGATTGCCAAAGTTAGGTATTTATTTTAATTTTGTGTCTCAAAACAGAAGCCAAAATGAAGAAGAAACATCCGATTGAAGCGCTTATAGAGCAAGGGGAACATCAACAACTTGATTTTAAGTTTGAGGTGAGCGACAGCAAGAAGATTGCCCGGACATTGAGTGCGTTCGCGAATACAGATGGCGGGCGGCTGCTGATTGGAGTGAAGGATAACGGCGCTATTTCCGGTGTGAGAAGTGAGGAGGAATATTATATGATCGAGGCTGCTTCTAAAATGTATACGCATCCCGAGGTGCCGTTTACAGCTAAGCGCTGGGATGTCAACGGGAAGACCGTATTGGAGGTCTATATCGCCCCAAGCGATGAGAAACCGCATACGGCACCGGATAAAGACGATAAATACAAGGCCTATATCCGGGTTGCAGACGAGAATATATTAGCGAACGAAGTCCTCATGCAAGCATGGAAGAAGCAGAAAACCAAAGAAGGTACATTGCTGAAAATAAGTAAGCCCGTCGAGATCCTGTTTTCTTGGCTCGACGAGCATCCTTATATCAGCATAAAGCAATTTTGCCGTATCGCCCATATCAATTATTATGCGGCCCGTAACATCCTAAGTGATTTGATGGCTATGGGAGCGATGGAATATGTCGTGATCGATAAATGTATTGCCTATAAACGGATCGCATAGACTCGTTTATAGGTTGATTACATAGACTTGCGCGCTCTCGAATCTGACGACTTTGATAGGAGTCCCTTTCTCGATGAAGCCAGACTCCGATACGCCGTCATACAACTCTCCCTCGATAGATACTTTACCCGAAGGACGTAAAACGGTAGCGGCCGTGCCCTCTTTTCCGATCAGTTGTGTCAAATTGGGGCTGGATACCGCTTTTTCCAAATCAGCGTTTAATGCCATTTTCTTTAGCGGTCCTTTATGTCCTATTTTGTTGGATAACCATATCACTAACGTGAATCCGATACCCAGACCTAATAGAACCGTTAAGGCGGCTCTGCCCGTATCCATTCCAGATACGTTTTGAAAATCAAAAACAGTATTGTTCAGTAAGCTCATCGTAAGTCCGCCGACCACGAGAATAATTCCACTTATCCCCGCTATGCCAAAGCCCGGGATCACGAATATCTCCAACATTATTAATATAACGCCGAGAATGAATAACAGGATTTCCCAGTTTTCAGCCAACCCGTCCATATAGAGAGGAGCGAAGTAAAGGATAGCCGCTATTATCGCGGCGGCGGATGGAAAACCAAGCCCCGGGGTTTGCATCTCGAAGTAAATACCACCGATGATAATAATGATTAATAAGCTCTGTATTACCGGACTCATAAAGAAACCTTTTACATTATCGAACCATGAGGGTTCATAACTTTTAATCTCATAGTCCTTACATCCGATATATTCTGTGATTACTTGATCCGGACTCTCGGCGATGCCATCGCAATAACCCCATTTGAGTGCTTCTTGAGAGGTAAGTGTTAATACCTTACCGCTATCGATGAGGTTGGGGACGATCACTCTGTCATCGACCATCGCTTCGGCGATTAAAGGATCTCTTTTCCATTTATAGATCGTGTCGCCGTTTTGTATAAGCGTATCTTTCCCTTGTGCCTCAGCCGTCGAACGGATCATGGAACGCATATAAGATTGATATTTATCAGGTAGAGCCGCACCCGTTTGATTGACAACCGTTGCCGCACCTATATTCGCCCCTTTCCGCATATAGATTTTCTTGCATGCTATGGAAATTAAAGCACCTGCTGAAGCTGCGTTATTATCGATAAATACATATACTGGTATGGGACTATATAAAATAGCCGTTCGCATAGAATCGGCAGATTCCAGTAATCCTCCGTATGTGTTCATATGCAATAAGATGGCATCGGCGTTCAATTGCTTAGCCTCTGATAATCCGTTATGGAGATAAATCCACGTGGTGTTATCGATCTCTTTTTTTATATCAATCGTATATATTAAGGACTTCTCTTTAGCCTCTGATTGAAGAGAGATTGCAAGTATTAATACTATAGCTGTTAATATTGTTAATAAACGTTTCATCTTGTTTGTATTATATTCGTTTTTAATATTTGGTTGAAAATTGTAACTGGCTTGTTGTAAATGTTGATTTTTGTAACTTGTGCAACTTGTAAATAATACTCATTTTCAGTAAGATTTACAACAAAAATATTAAGTTACGATTTTTAATATTAATATTTATCAAAGAACTGTATATCTCCATTTTTAATTTATATATTTGTTGCATCCTTCAATGTTTGAGGGATAATACTTATACAGTATTAAACTTTATTTAACTAGTAAAAATATGAATGCGTTGCAATTTCAGAAAAAATTATTGAGCATGCAAGAAAACATGATGAATTTTGCGCTTATGCTTACAGCGAATAGGGATGATGCCCAAGATCTGATGCAGGACACAACGCTGAAGGTTTTAGACAATCAAGAAAAATTTGTAGACAATATCAATTTTAAGGGCTGGGTCTTGACTGTGATGCGTAACATTTTCATTAACAATTATCACAAGATCGTTCGCACGCAAACTGTCGTAGATCAAGGTGTCGACTTATATAACTTGGATGTCGTGAACGATTCAGGTTTTGACTCTCCGGATGGCGCTTATCAAATTCAAGAGATCACGAAAGCGATCAACGGTTTGAACAATGAGTTGAAGGTTCCATTCTCTATGTTTTTGAGCGGCTATAAGTACAATGAGATCGCTGATAAACTGGATGTTCCTCTGGGGACGGTTAAGAGCCGTATTTTTTTCGCTCGACAAGAATTACAAAAAGTTTTAAAAGATTTTCGTCAAGGATAAAATTTACTTTATATAAAAGAAGCCGTCTTTAACAAAAGACGGCTTTCTTTTTATTCGGCCGGTTGGTATAAATATCTCTTGATGCTTCTTTTGGGTGTTTTCTCGAATTCTTCTTGATACAGCTTGAAACAGGTGATTTTACTGTAATTCGGCATCTCCTCGTTTACTTGGTCAATGTTGGTCTGCATCAACTTCTCGATTTCGGAATGTTGTATACCTGCCTTATCTACTTGCTCCCAATCGGGATAGATGAGGGCGACTAGTTTACCTCCTTGGGAGATGATGAGCGATTCCGCTACATATAGCATATTATTCAAGCGATCCTCGATCTCTTCCGGATAGATATTTTGTCCGCTGGGGCCTAGAATCATGGTTTTACTACGGCCGCGGATATATAAAAACCCATCTTTATCGAGGGTTCCCAGATCGCCGGTACGCATCCATCCGTCAGGCATCATAACGGCTTTCGTAGCCTCCGGATTCTTGTAATAACCGAGCATCACGTTCATACCCTTCACCAATATTTCTCCCACCTTGTTTTCCGGGTCCTCTGAATCGATGCGGACTTCCATACGGTCGACGATACGTCCTACGGAACCGGGCTTAAACTCATCCCATTGCGCATAGGAGACTAGCGGGCCACATTCGGTCATCCCGTAGCCTACGGTATAGCGGAAATGGATGGAATGAAGGAACGTTTCCACTTCTTTATTGATAGCGGCTCCTCCGATAACGATCTCCCCGAAGTTTCCTCCGAAAGACGCCGTTAACTTGGCGGAAATGGTATCCAGTACTTTCTGGTCTATATAGGGGACTTTCAAGAGCAATTTAATCAAAGGCTTCTCCAGTTCGGGGAATACCTTGTTTTTGATGATTTTCTCGATAATCAGAGGTACGGCTAGGATCAGCGCCGGCTTGATCGTCGTGAAAGCTTCCGCTATGATTTTCGGGCTGGGGGTACGTGTGAGGAAGTGTACATGGCAGCCTTTATTCACGGAATTCAATACCTCGAATGCCAATCCGTACATATGGGCCATCGGAAGCATACATACGATATTATCACCCGGATGGATGAACGGTAAATTGTCGTAAGCGAATTGCGTATTACTCCATAAGCTCCGATAGGGGATCATAACCCCTTTCGAGAAACTGGTGGTTCCGGAAGTATAATTAAGTACCGCTAATTCTTCCGGCTTTTCCACGTGATACCGAACATCGTTCGACGTGAATGAACGAGGGTACTTTTTACCGAAATATTCATTAATCCGATCTCTTACTACCCGGACTTCTTTGCTTTTACTGTGAATGATCGAGAAGTTATCCAGCATCATGAACAGTTTCACGTCGGGCATCATGCGTTCATTCATATTCTCCCAGTTGCTGGAAGCGGCAAGGACTGCCTTTGCCTCGGAATGATTTACGATATGATGTATATTATCCGGTTTGAATTCATGTAGAATAGGCACGGCTACGGCTCCATAAGCCAAGATCCCGAAGAAACAGATCGCCCAGTTGGAGGAGTTCCGTCCAACTAAAGCCACCTTATCCCCCTTTTTAATGCCGGCATGCTCTAGGATAATATGAAATTTCTCGATTCGACGAGCTACATCTTTATAATGGAAGGTATGTCCATTATAATCGGAGAACGCCGGGAGATCCCAATGCTCCTTGATGCTATTCTCTATGAGTCCTAAAAAACGATTCTCCATACTAATTTATTTATCAAATAACCATATGACAGGGTGGAAAGTTGTCAAAAGCCAAAGATAGTGCCTTTTCTGTAAATTATGAGTTTCAGTCTGCCGGAAACTGAAATATTCTTTACCTTTGTCTCTCCAAATAGAAGAATATGGTAGCACCTCTGGTAAAACGGATATGGATCTGGTGCAGGAATCTGTTGATCTTCCTGTTTGTATCCAGTATATTGGCGGTAGTGGTATATAAATTTGTACCCGTATATTATACGCCATTGATGTTTATTCGTATGTATGAGCAGCATCAGGATGGGAAGAAAATGAAACTCGGTCATACGTGGGTTCCTATATCCAAGATCGCCCAGCCTTTGGTTCAAGCGGTCATAGCGTCGGAGGATAACCTGTTCATGGAGCATAATGGCTTTGATGTGGAACAAATCCAGAAGGCACGGGCCGAGGCCGAGAAAGGTAAAAGGGTAAGAGGTGCCAGCACGATTTCCCAGCAGACCGCTAAGAATGTATTTCTTTGGCCGGGGAAAAGTTATTTACGGAAAGGTATCGAGGTCTATTTTACCTTCTTGATCGAATGGATATGGGGAAAGGAACGTATTATGGAAGTCTATCTGAACTCGATAGAGATGGGGGAGGGTATCTATGGTGCGGAGGCGGTAGCGGAGGCTCATTTCGGTAAGCATGCCTACCAATTGACCAAAAGCGAGGCAGCCTTGATAGCGGCCACACTTCCAAATCCCCGGAAGTTTAATTCTGCTAAACCGTCACCTTATATGCTGAAACGACAAGCGAAAATAATTTCCTTAATGGGAAAACTGATAAAAGTAGAAATGGGATATGGTGCCGGGCAAGTTGATCCCGGTACCGGAAAGGTTAAAAAAAGAAAGAAATGGAGAGCTTCCGTTATCATGACTTGGGACGAATCGCTTATGCCGATGCGTTAGAATATCAGACAGCTGCTTTCGAGGTCTTATTGGATGCGAAGGCAACGGGAAAGAAAGAGGATAATCAATTATTCTTTTGTGAGCATTTACCGGTCTTGACGATCGGTAAAAGTGGCAAGGACTCTAATTTGCTTATTCCCGAGGAAACTTTACGGGAACGAGGGGTCTCGTTTTACCATATAAACAGAGGGGGGGATATAACGTATCACGGGCCGGGACAGATTACCGGTTATCCGGTATTTGATCTGGAATATTGGAATCTGGGATTGAAACAATACATCCATATGCTGGAAGAGACGATCATCCGTTTCCTATCGCTTTACGACTTGAAAGGGGAACGTTTGGAAGGGGCGACGGGTGTATGGCTAGATCCTGAGGTACCGGGGCGTGCCCGTAAGATCTGTGCGATTGGTGTGAAAAGCAGCCGGTTCGTTACGATGCATGGCTTTGCATTGAATATAAATACGGATCTGAGTTACTTTTCATTGATCAACCCTTGTGGCTTTACGGATAAAGGCGTTACCTCCTTGGCTATGGAGTTGGGGGCACCCCAAGACTTTGAGTTGGCAAAAAGTCAATTGAGATCGATTTTCATGGAAATCTTCGCTTGATATGGCAGTCATTCATTTCGCTCCTTTGCAAGGATATACGGATTCGGTTTATAGAGAGGCGCATACCCGAGTATTCGGGGGCGTAGATACCTATTATACTCCTTTCGTAAGGATAGAGAAAGGTGGTTTCCGGAATAAGGACTTGAAGGATATCGCTTGCGATAGAAATAGGCAGGTACATGTCGTACCGCAATTGATCGCTTCCACACCAGACGAGTTTCGGCCGATCGTGCGTTTATTCCAAGAGAATGGATACAAGGAAGCGGATATTAATTTAGGATGCCCTTTCCCTATGCAGGTCCGTGCGCATAGAGGCTCGGGACTTTTGCGGTACAAGGAAGAGGCCGAGTCTTTATTACGTACGATTGAGGAGTTCCCGGATATTTCTTTTTCGGTGAAAATGCGTTTGGGGTGGGAGTGTACCGACGAGTCATTCGTGCTTCTTTCCTTATTAAATAAGTTACCTTTGAAGCATATAACCTTGCATCCCCGGTTAGGGATACAGCAATATAAAGGAGCTATCGATTGGGATGGATTCTCTCGTTTTTATGAGGAATGTAAACTTCCTTTATATTATAATGGAGATTTAGTGGGGCTGGAAGATATCCGAGGTATAAAGGAGCGTTTTCCGGGGCTTGCCGGGCTTATGCTAGGACGAGGGTTATTGGCCTCTCCTTGGCTGGCCACTGAGTTTGTGTCCGGACAGGTCTTGACCGTGAATGAGAGGCGGGATAAACTAGTCATGTTCCATGAGTCGTTGATGGATGAATATGCTGCCCGGTTGGAAGGTGGCGAGCATCAGGTATTATCTAAAATGAAGACAATCTGGGATTATCTTTTGCCGGAGGCCGATAAAAGGCTTCGCAAGAAAGTATTGAAAAGTACTTCCCTTACTTCTTATCAGTCGGCAGTGAAAGATTTGTTGAGTCTTTGACTACGGGAGGGACATTCGTAGAGTCTTTGGGGATCAAGGGTAAAAGAGGTCTCTTTCTTCTTCTGAAAATCTCAGAGAAATTTGTAAAGTCTTTCCGGTACATGATTCCTACACCTTGTATGGTTAACGCTTGCTTCAGGCCGAAATACATATCTCTGGCATGGTTATAAGCCTTTAGCCGGATCTCACCGGAGGGGGTCAACTTATATTCTAGGTCGAACTCCCCGATAAAGGTGTTATTTTTGCCTGTAGTAACCGTATTTCTCATACCGAAATTACCATTGATCAATAAGCGGTTGTTTAGCAACTGGCTGGATAATATCATCTCGTATTCCGTGTCTTCCTTGAAACCGTCCTGTCCCGCTCGTATGTTTGTCCCTATTTGCACTTTATCCGTGAAACTACCTAACAGATTGGATAATTGCGCTGAGATAGCGGATGAAGCCACGGCGTTTAACTCGCTAGACTTGTAAGTCGTTTGGGCATACTCGGGTGTATAGAATTTATTTAACACCAACAAATAAACGATTTGCCGGGTCATCATATCCTCTGTGTCTATAAACGCTTTGACTTGACGCTCTAACTCCTCGTTAGAGTTCGGAAATTCTAAGTCGAAGGAAATAGATGGGCTGCGCAATGCACCTTCAAGGTTTAAGACGCAATTGACGGGTATGTTTGTTCGAGAACTTTCTTGTAAGAGACTCTGATCCAAGTCTCCGATATTTGCGGTCAGATTGTAGATCGCATTGATATCCATATGGGCATTAAAGGGATCGCCACGGAAATTGATCGTGCTACCGTCTCTGATCTTAAAGTCTTTATGGATGATTTGCTGTAAGCTGAAATTATAGTTTCCTTGTACGATATTCACGTCGCCATACATACGAAGATCACTTCTTGTTCCATATTGTATTTGTAAACTTCCACTGGCGTTTCCTTTGATACGGTCTCCCGCTATCGGGTCCATGATTAGCTCTATATCGGCATCGGGTGTGATATCAAGGAGGAAGTTCATTCGTAGCTCGGCTCCCTCGTCTGTCTCGTGTACGATATTCAATGGGTGTGTGGACGTGGAATCTACGTTAGCGGCCAACTTGCTTTTATCGACGAACGTGATAAAATCATAGTCCGTAGCCGAGTTCTTATTCATGAAGTCCAGATAAATAGCGGTCTTAGGTTCGCTTTTCATATTAATATCAAAGTCGATCAACTTACCGTTACCCTTGATCTGCGCCGTTCCACTGGCGAATACAGTTCCGTAAATCAGCGGATTCTTTTTCTGGTTGGCGTTATACATCAACATATTATTGCCTTGCACGTTTACGAGGAAGCTATAATCCCGGAAATGCAAATGGTTGAACTTGAGGCTGACTTTCCCTAGGTTGCCGAATTGATCCTTGACCGTGATATTCCGTAAATTGACGGATGTAGAGTCAAGGTGGACGGAATCGGAGAAGGTATAATACGTATCCAAGAAATCAACGCCTACCCCTCCATCCATGACATAGGCATCTCCCTCGACATTCAGCTCCTTAAAGGGGCCGTGCAAATGTATACTTCCGAATCCCCGGCCTTGCAAGTTCTTTACGACCGTATCGACAAAGGGCTGCAAGAAAGCTAGATTGATATCATTGGCATCGAAATACAAGGATAGCCCCGCATTGGGCCCGACTGGAAATACATAACCGTTCACATCCGTCCAAGTGCTGTCGTTCTTGTAGATGCTTCCCAGCATAAGGATACCTTTCTGTGCGTCGTCCCATTCGCTGAAGAGATTGAGGCGACCCAAGGGGGTTTGGTTGAATGAGAAATTCTTTACTTCCAGATCCGTGTTTAGCATACGGCTATTGAATAAATCATTCACGTAGAACTTACCGGTAGCCTCACCTCCGAATTGCAAGACTGGGATATTCAATACGTCGAAGACATAACTCAGCTCTATTTGCTTCAAGTCTACCAATAAAGTATCTGCCGGATCTTTTGAGATCGTCCCTTCCATAGATAAATACTGGGTCTCATGATCTACCCGGAAATGCTCGATACCGATCTTGCCCTCACGAATCGTTATATTCGCCGGATTGATGGTCCAGAGCGTGTCTTTAATAATGAGGGGGCTTTTATTCAACGTGACTTCCGTACGTAACTTGGCCGGCCCTTTCTCGCTTTCCTCCTCGACAAAAAGGGTAGAGGCGGAGATGTCGGCCTTAAATAACCGCTCTTTATTATTCGCCCACCCAATCATGGTATTCACCAGATTGTCTTTAGCGTCTGCCTTGAGATCAAGGTAATTACGCAGTCCCTTGTCGTTGTAATTAATCGTTTTTAATTGGAGGTTTACCTTATCGTTCGGATTGTCGCAAACCAAGTAGCCGGATTCGAACATGGATTTCCCGAGATTGAACTTCGGAAGCCACGCCTCGATACGGAACTTATTATAAATATTATTATAATGTCCCGTGATCCGTCCGGGTTGCACCATCGTGAACGGTAGTTTCAATGTCGTAGAAAGCGCTTCCGTATTCTCGATCGTTAATAGGAGGGCGAAGTTATTCTCCTTCACGATTTGTTTTTTCTGGGTCGTGTTGATCAAGGCTGGCACATATCCCTTGAACGTATTCATAAGGCTGGGGATTAGCGTGTTGAATGAGTAAGACCCGGTGACCTCTCCATTCAAGATATCGGACGTTATGGTTAATTGCCGGTCGAGACTATGCCCCGAGGCAACTACTTCGAATTTCTTAAGGAAGAAGCTGCTGGGAGTGGTCTCGAAAGAAAGACTGTCCAACGTGATGCTACCTTCCAGATTATCGATATTATCTCCGGTGAAATCCGCGTTTAAAGCCAAGGAGATATTCGGCGCCTCATATTTGTCCGTCAGGTTCAATCGGTCCGGCCGGAAATGATCGAGGCGGGCGGTGAAATTAAACAAGGAGTTTTGCCCTTGGTGCTGGAAGATACCTTGGGCGTATAACTCGCCATTGGGATCGTTTACATGGATAGTCCCATCGAAACTACTCTTCTTGAAATTACCGGAAAGATTTATATCCTTGTATTTATAAGCTTTATAATCGAACTCCTTGACTTGTGCTTGGATATTTCCGGAGAAATTTCCGCCAACAGGTCTACGGGTATCGATATTGATGTCGAAGCGAGCCTCCCCGAAAGGATTATTCTCGCCAAATAACTCATGGAGCCGCAAGTTGCTGGAGGCGATGCGTCCCCGTAGGTAAGCGGCTATATTCTTATCCTTGTTGCTACCGAATATCAAGTCTGTCTGTATGGAGCCGATGGAAGACGATAATTTTCCGAAAGCGACTAGGTTATCAAAAAAGCCTGATATCTCGCCCGTGAAATTGATCGTCCCCAATTTGACGACCGGGGCCGGGAGACTCTTCGGACGCTCATTGAAGTTATTGGCCAAACTGGAGATGCCGTCTGTCGTGATATACATCTTATTCACCTTCCCTAAAAGATACGTTTCCTCGGGATGGGTGATGTTCTTTAATTCCATCTGGCCGATAAACAGCATCTTATCGCTATACTTCAAGGTGAGGCGCTTCAAGTTGAAATTATTGATGTAGCCGTTTGCCTCGGCCGATAACTCGATCGTGTCGGCGAAGTTCTTGAACGCCGGGACGAAAGGGGATAAGTCCTTCAGGCAGATTTGCGAAGGCGTTATATTCAAATCGATCGGAGCGTTGTTCAAGAGAGCGGGAAGGCTATCGATCTTACTTAAATCGATCCGGGCAAGGCCGATCTTCAAGTCTGTCTGCGGCAAGCGTACCTCGAAGTCCTGCACGAAAGCGCTATCCCGGTTCCCGACCACGTTCAGCGATAACTTATTCAAGGAGAAACCGGACGCCTCGTCGAAACTCATCTTCTTGATATGAGCGTTCACGCTGTCCTTGTTAAAAGCCTTGAGGGATATCTTGGCACTCAGGTTCTTGATATCGATATGCTTGGCGTTGAACTTTCCCGGGGTCTCTTTCTCGCTATCCACATTATAGCTGAAATTACCTCTTCGGATCATGATGGAGTTGAAACGGAGATCGATATTCTTCTCTTTCTTTATCGAATCCTTACTGGCGAAAGCGTCGATGACGAATTGCAGGTTCAAGGGGCTTTCAGGCGTATGTTTTCGTAGGTTGAAGGAGAAACCGAACAAACGTACCGTCGTGAAGACGAACTTCCCTTCCAGTAACGGCATGATCTCGAATCCCGCCGCCACATGATTCGCCTCGAACATGACTTTCCCGTCTTGGTCTTCCAGATAAAGCCCTTCCAGTACCAGACGATTGAACCATTCGATATCCACGTTACCGATCTTTACGGGCACACCGAGGTGGCCGGATAACTGGGTTGTGGCTACTTCTGATACTTTGTTTTGAATATAAGGAATTCTCAGTAAGATGCCCGGCAACGCATAGAATATCCAGAATAATGTAAGCAGGGTAATGATTATGTATTTAAGTCCTCTGATATCTTTTCTATTTATTTAGCGCAAATCTACAACAATATCGCGATAGATTTCGTTAATTCGCGGAAAAAAGAATGAAGATATGAGTATAACGATATTAGGAATCGAGTCTTCTTGCGATGACACTTCCTCTTCGGTGATCCGTGACGGCGTGATGCTGTCCAACGTAATAGCCAGTCAAGCCGTTCATGAGGCCTATGGCGGGGTTGTCCCCGAGTTGGCTTCCCGTGCCCATCAGCAGAATATCATTCCGGTAGTAGCCGAGGCCATCAAGCGTGCCGGCATCGATAAGTCCGAGTTGAGTGCCGTGGCGTTTACTCGTGGGCCGGGTTTGATGGGTTCTTTATTGGTCGGGACCTCGTTCGCCAAGGGGTTGGCCGCTTCCTTGGATATCCCGATGATCGAGGTCAATCACTTACAGGCTCACGTGTTGGCTCATTTTATCAAGGAGACTCCGGACGACGACCATGCTCCGTCGTTTCCTTTCCTTTGCTTGTTGGTTTCGGGCGGTAACTCGCAAATCATAAAGGTGAACGCTTATAATGATATGGAGGTGATCGGCCAGACGATCGACGACGCCGCGGGAGAGGCTTTCGACAAATGCGCCAAGGTGATGGGACTGGGTTATCCCGGTGGCCCAGTCGTGAATCGTTTGGCGAACGAGGGTAATTCGAATGCCTTTACGTTCAGCAAGCCGCATATCCCCGGATATGATTATAGCTTCAGTGGCCTGAAGACCTCCTTTTTATATACCTTGCGTGATCATTTGAAAGATGATCCGGATTTTATTGAGAAGAACAAGCGAGACCTATGCGCTTCCTTGCAAGCTACGGTAATCGATATCTTGATGAGTAAATTGCGTAAGGCGGCGAAGGATTTGCATATAAATGAAGTAGCCGTCGCCGGAGGTGTATCGGCCAATTCCGGTTTGCGTGAGGCATTCTTGGATCACGCCAAACGTTATGGCTGGAAAGTACATATCCCGAAGTTCTCGTTCACCACGGATAACGCCGCTATGGTAGCTATCACGGGATATTATAAGTATATGGATAAGGAGTTCTGTCCGATGGATGCCGCTCCTTTTTCTAGGATTGTCTTATAGGAAAATAGTTTTACTATAGAGAAACAAAAGTTTCTTCTAGGGAAAACAAAAGTTTCTTCCTAATGAAACTATTGTTTTCCCATAATGAAACTCCTAGTATCATTATAACAATGGAAGTAGATGATTTACCAATAGAGTTAGAGGTAGCGGACGCACTCAAATCAGGACACCTGATGATGGGTACGGCAGAGAGTTGTACAGGCGGAAAGATTGCCAGCATGATAACCTCCATGGCGGGCAGCTCGGAATACTTCACCGGGGGCGTGGTAGCCTATTGCAACGAGGTGAAGCATCATGTGCTCGGTGTCTCCGAGGCGGACTTGAACACTTTCGGGGCCGTAAGCCAGCCGGTTGTGGAGCAGATGGCCCGTGGAACTATGCGGGTATTGGGATGTGATTGTGCCGTCGCTACCTCCGGGATCGCCGGGCCGGGAGGCGGGACTCCCTCGAAACCGGTGGGAACGGTATGGATTGCCGCCGCTTATAAGGAGAGGATTCTCTCCGAGTGCTATCATTTCGGGGAGAATCCTCGTATGGAGAACATTCGCTTGTCGGCAGAGGCGGCGTTGCGTATGTTGCTGGGATTGATTCGTGAGTAAAGGGACTATCGCTTAATGGGCGATCTCGTCCACGATTTGTTTATAGCCTTCCTCGTTCGGGTGTAATCCGTCTGAGAATAAGGATTCGTTTATCTTGCCGTCTTCCTGAAGCAACTTCGTACCCGGGTTCTTGAACGTGTACCATCCGGTCTCGACCATTTGACGGATGCGGAGATTGAGATTCCTTACCCGTTCTTCTTGGTTGCGGCGGGGCAAGATGCCGATTACCTTGATCTTGGCCTCCGGTTGCCGTTGCTTGATGGCGGAAAGCAAGAAACGAATGCCTTCCACGATCTCGTTGTCATTGTTGATTCCGATGTTATTCGTGCCGATCATCAATACTACTTCCTCAGCCTTGTATCCATCCAATTCACCATGATAGACTCTCCAAAGTACGTTCTCGATACGGTCGAAACCATATCCGAGATTGTGGAATCCTGCCGGACGCATGATTTTCTCCCATGTTTCCATACCTCGCACGGACGGTCCTTTGGGCTCTCCTCCCCAGAAATGCGTGATGGAATTACCTAGGATCACCCGTCGAGGCGGGTTGCTTTGATTCAGCGAGAGAATATCCCGGTGACGTTTTTGCCATTCGTAATTATTGGGTTCCCGGCGCTGGGTGACAGGCTGTGTAGTGGAGAGATTACCTTCGGGGATGCGTAATATTTCCCGTACTTTCCGCTCTACGGCGTTCGCCTGTGTTTCCATGCCCCAGTCGGAAGGATGGACGTAATCTACCCAAGCGTCCGGGTGCAGTCCCAGCTCTTCTCGTGTAAGGTAGTAGATATCTTTTATCCCTTGTGCCTGCAATTCCTCGAATGCTTTTTTAGCTCCTTCGTTCATGCGCACATAATCTTGTAGCTTCGTATCGTCGGCGAGTGCGTTGCTATATCCGGCATGCTCCACCAATAAGATCGGAGAGGAGTGGGTGGCACGTATTTGCTTGACTGCGTCCGATACGAGTTGCGTGATCTCATCTTTGCTCTTTGGCGTGAGGTTGGGCAGGCAGTCAAGGATATAAAGGCGTGCGTCTATCTCACAAATAAAATCCAATACCTCTTTCTCTAAACGTCCGTTACCGGAGAAGCCTAGGTTGATAAGCGGATATCCCAGAGAACGCTGCAAGATCGTGCCCCAAGTCATGCCCGGACGGGAGGCGCATGCGCCTTGGGCGATCGAGGTTCCGTATAAAAGAATCGGTTTCTCGGGCGATACGGGGATAAACGTAAGCTCATCGTTTTCGGGCACGCCGATTTCCAACCACTTTATCGTATTATAAGGAGGCAGGTAGAGGCGGAACTCATAGCCCCTGTCATGATACAGATCTTTGCCTATGTTCGTATAATGATATTGAAGCGTATCTCCGGAAGGATAACCGCCGAAATAAAATCTCCATTGGCCATCGCTATCGATACTATATAGATCTACGCCGGATACGCCTGTCGTGGGCATATGTGGCATATTCAGCGGTCCGCTTACTTGATAGCGTACTTTTAGTTCAGGGGCGTTGCTGAAAAAATGAATCGCCAACCCGGCGGAGTTGCGCGATAAATCCCAGACGGGTTTACGTACCTTGCCTTCGGCTCTTTGGGGAAGCCGGACGTAGCTGTCTCCGATCTCTTCGGTCCATCCTTGGTTTTGTATGACAGGGAATCCGCATTCGAGCGGGTTGAGCCATTTCCATTGTGCGTGGGCGGATAGAGCCGTGAGGCATACGAGCGTTAAGAGGATTTTGTGAAGTCTCATCATTCTGGTATTATTTGTTTTTTGTTATGAATATGACAAAGATAATATATATTTGTATTCATAAACAAACTTAAATCAATAAACCATGCGTAAAAACATTCTATTTGCTTTTCTCTTTTTAATGGGCGCTATCCCGTCGATCGCCCAGAAGAATTACCAAGTCCAGTCTCCAAACCGGGATATAAAGGTGGAGGTTACGGTAGCTGATAAAGTCGCTTTCTCTATCGTACAGGATCATTCGGAGGTAATGAATTCTGCCGTATCTATGACTTTACAAGGAGGTGAGGTACTTGGCGCTAACCCGAAAGTCTTGAAAGTGACGAAGACCTCGGTAGACAAGGAGATACCCTCTCCGTTCTATAAGAAGGACGTAGTAAAGGATATCTATAATGAGATGCAAATCTCGTTCCGGGGAAACTACGGGCTGGTTTTTAGGGTGTATAACGATGGAGTCGCTTACCGTTTCACGACGAAAAGAAAGGAACCGATCGTTATCGCCGACGAGGAGGCCGTCTATAACTTCCCTTCGGATTATAAGACATTCACCGCTTACGTGAATAGTACGAAGCCGACGTTCGAGGAGCAATTCTTCAACTCCTTCGAGCAGCCCTACGTAAACGAGACGATCTCTAGCCTAAATGATAAACGCCTGAAGATCCTGCCTCTTTTGGTGGATCTGGGAGACGGTCGCAAGGTCTGTATCACGGAAGCCGATCTAGAGGATTTTCCCGGGATGTTCTTGAATAACGAGACGGGAAAAACTTCCTTGAAAGCGGTTCATGCGCCTTATCCGAAAGTGAAGGAGCAAGGCGGCCATAATCAGTTACAGATGTTGGTGAAAGAGCGTGAGAACTATATCGCCAAAACATCCGGAACCCGTTCTTTCCCTTGGCGTGCGTTTATAATCTCCCGGAATGATAAGGAGTTGGCCGATTGCGATATGGTCTACCGCCTGGCTTCTCCCTCCCGGGTAAACGATATCTCTTGGATCAAGCCGGGTAAGGTGGCTTGGGATTGGTGGAACGACTGGAATCTATACGGTGTGGATTTCCGTGCCGGAATCAATAATCCCACCTATAAATATTATATCGACTTCGCCGCCGAGCATGGCATCGAGTACGTAATCTTGGATGAGGGCTGGGCCGTGAACCTGCAAGCGGACATGATGCAAGTAATACCGGAGATCGATCTTCAAGAATTGGTGGATTACGGTAAGTTCAAGAATGTCGGAATTATCCTTTGGGCGGGTTATTGGGCTTTCGCCCGTGATATGGAGAATGTCGTGAAGCATTATTCGGATATGGGCGTGAAAGGCTTCAAGGTGGATTTCTTGGATCGTGACGATCAGGAAATGGTGAACTTTGTTTATGAGGCCTCCGAGGTATGCGCGAAATATAAGATGCTTGTGGATTTCCATGGTGTATTCAAGCCGACAGGTCTTCAACGGACCTATCCGAACGTATTGAACTATGAGGGTGTGAATGGCTTGGAGCAACTGAAATGGTCTCCTGAGTCTTACGATATGGTGACGTACGATGTCACGATCCCATTCATCCGTATGATCGCCGGCCCGATGGATTATACGCAAGGCGCTATGCGTAACGCCGTTAAAGGTAATTATCGCCCGGTAAACTCGGAGCCGATGAGCCAAGGAACCCGTTGCCGCCAGTTGGCTACTTACGTGATCTTCGAGTCTCCTTTCAATATGTTGTGCGATGCCCCGTCTAATTACAGGAGGGAAAAGGAATGTACGGAGTTTATCTCTAACATTCCCACTATCTGGGATGAGACGGTCTCATTAGATGGAAAGGTCTCCGAGTATGTAGCGATCGCCCGCCGTCATGGTAATGATTGGTATATCGGGGCATTGACCAACTGGACGCCGAGGGAGCTGGATTTAGACCTGTCTTTCTTGGGCGAAGGTGATTATACTTTGGAATTATTCAAGGATGGCATAAATGCCGATCGTGCTGCCCGTGATTATAAGAAAGAGGTAATCCCAGTCCCGACAGATCGCAAATTAAAGATCCGTATGGCTCCCGGTGGAGGCTATGCGGCTCGTATCCAGAAGCGATAATTCTTTTTCGTCTAAAGCGACCCTGCCACTCGTCGAATAAACGCTTGCGTTCATAGGCGCAGGCGTTAGATTCGCTTACTTTTATAAAAAACGTATTATGAAACTCACGAGGCAAGATTATATATTGGCGGGAGGACAGGCTTTATTGTGGATCACCTTATGGCTGATTCCTCCTGCGATCGATTTTTTCATACGCTTTAATCCGAGTTCGGCTTTCGAGGTGTGGAAGATTAATACGGGGTTCATTACTCCGTTGGCTATTGTTTTCACCGCTAATTTCTATGTATTGGTTCCCTATTTGCTTTATCGGGATCGGAAGATGCTCTTTGGGTTGATGAATTTGCTATTGATCACGGGGGCTAACCTATGGATATTTTCTCCTAAGGCGGATTTCCCGGACGAATGGCGTTCGGGAATGTATATGGTCGCTTTCGGAGCGTTCTTCTTACATTTGCTAGTGGTTGGATGTGCCGTGGGATTCCGTTATATCGTACGCTGGGGCGATATGCAGATGCGTTTGAAAGAGGAACGGCAGAAAAACGCCGAGGCGGAACTGGCTTGGCTGAAGAACCAGTTGAATCCGCATTTTCTCTTTAATACCTTGAATAATATATCCAGCTTGGTCCAGATAGACCAAGATACGGCGCAAGAAAGTATCGGGCAATTGAGCGATTTGCTGCGGTATACGCTCTATGAGTCGAACCATGAGCTGGTACCGGTGGAAGGCGAGATCGAGTTCATGAATAATTACATCGAGCTGATGAGGTTGCGCTGCAATGAACTGGCTACCGTGGAAGTGGATTTGCAAGTTCCGCCTAAACCGATGAGGATCGTGCCGCTTTTGTTCATCTCTTTAATAGAGAACGCATTCAAGCATGGCGTGAATAGCCGTAAGTCGTCGTTCGTACGTATTCGTTTCAAGGCGGAAGGAGATGACCTTGTTTTTACCTGCGAGAATAGCGACCATCCGAAACCGGATGTGAACCGTAGCGGATCGGGGATCGGGTTGGAAAACCTGAGGCGTAGGCTGGATCTGGCTTATCCCGGTCGTTACCGATATGATCAAGCGCTCCGGGAAAATAGTTACTTTGTTCAAATAACACTTCGAGACTGCTTATGAAAACACTGACTTGCATGATCGTAGACGATGAGCCCTTGGCGGTGAAGATGCTGGAGGACTTCGTAAGCCGTACGCCTTATCTGAGGCTGGCGGCTTCCTTCAATGATCCGGTGCTGGCACTCTCCACGTTGTGTGAGTCTTCGGTGGACGTGCTTTTCTTGGATATTCAGATGCCGGATCTGGACGGGCTGAACCTCTCCCGCATGGTGCCCCCCGGTACGAGGGTGATCTTCACAACCGCCTTTAAGGAGTATGCCTTTGATAGCTATGAGGTGAATGCCCTCGATTTCCTGCTGAAGCCCATCCGATACCATAAGTTTCTCGGAGCTGCGGAGAAGGCCCGCCAATGGTTTGAGATGAGTAGCGTGAAGGAGGAGAGAGGCAGCCTTTTCGTGCGGGTGGATAGCCAGTTGCGGCAGGTGGAAATCTCCCGGATATTATACGTGACGGGCTTGAAGGATTACGTGATGATCTATCTGGAAGGGGAGGCCCGTCCGCTTATCACCCACGTGACGATGAAGGCCATGGAAGAGATGCTGTCTACCGGTCGCTTTATGCGGGTACATCGTTCTTATATCGTGGCGTTGGATAAGATCCGCTCCGTCGACCGGAATAATTGCGTTTATATCGGGAAGGAGATCATCCACGTGACGGATGCCTACAAAGAGGCGTTCAACGCTTATCTGAAAGCTGCTCAACCTTCTTGAACTTGGATGCCCATTCAAAGCTCCTTACGATGGGCATTCTAACGACCTTACAATGCCCATTGTAGGAACCTTATAATGGGCATTCTAAACTTTATGTGTATATTCGTGCCTTAATTAAGAGAAAACGATATGAAGAATAGCATTCCTTTAGGGTTTATCCGGATCTTTATCCTGCTTATATGTCTGACCTCGTGCGGTAGCAAAAAACAACAAAAAGTAGCTTTGCCCGCCGATTTCAAGGGACCGAAGGAGTTGGCTCGCTTATATGGGGTACGTATCACTCCGGAAGATAATATATTCTTGTACAACGAGGGGGCCCGTTGGTTGGGTGTACGTCATAAATTGGGAGGGAGCACGAAACGGGGCGTGGATTGCTCCGGTTTCGTATCGATCGTTTATCGGGAGGTATACGGAAAGCAGCTGGCTCGTTCCTCGGCGGATATGCTGAAGTATAATTGCAAGAAAGTGAGTCGTGCCAAATTGCAGGAAGGAGATCTGGTATTTTTCAAGACGGGTCGTGGCGGGAAACGTGGCGTTCCGAATCACGTGGGGATTTACTTGAAAAATGGGCGCTTCATCCATACCAGTACTTCTAGCGGCGTGATGGTAAGTAACCTTAGCGAACCTTATTATACAAGAACTTGGTTAACGGGTGGTCGGGTAAAATAAAATTACTAAATTCGCGTCTTAGAAAAACTATTAAACATAAATAGAATATGTTGACAATCAAATTAATCACTGAAAACACGGATGCCGTAATCCGTGGACTGGAAAAGAAACATTTTAAGGGTGCGAAAGAAAGCATCGATAAAGTGTTGGAATTGAATGATAAAAGACGTATCGCACAAAATCAATTAGATAAGAACCTAGCGGAGGTAAACGCAACCTCTAAGTCGATCGGACAATTAATGAAAGAGGGCAAGAAGGAAGAGGCGGAGGCCGCTAAGAAACATGTTTCCGAGATCAAGGAGGTGAGCAAGGCTTTGCAGGTTGAGATGGATCAGGCTGCCGAGGAGCTGCAGAACTTACTTTATACGATCCCGAACGTACCTTACGATGAGGTGCCCGAGGGTACCTCCGCCGAGGACAATGTGGTAGAGAAAATGGGAGGTATGGAAACGGAACTTCCGAAGAACGCTCTTCC
>ENA-ORRL01000204-ORRL01000204.1-human-gut-metagenome-genome-assembly--contig:-NODE-204-length-72657-cov-9.561555_pt1 | contig 72657 bp, 47 predicted proteins | sample MGYA00242175_ERZ509134 | MGnify/ENA primary metagenome ERZ509134 (study PRJEB26280, sample SAMEA2338660) | human gut metagenome | biome: human gut; feature: human-associated habitat; material: faeces... | reverse complement strand
GTGTGGAACTGAAACAGGCATACAACCAGATACAACGCTATCACAAGACTTCTTTTCATGGATTGTTTGATTACATCCAGTTGTTTGTCATATCTAATGGTGTGAACACTCGCTATTTCGCCAACAACCCGAATAGTGGCTATAAATTCACATTCAACTGGACTGATGCCGCCAACGTTCCGTTCAACGACTTGGAGAAGTTTGCCACTGTGTTCTTCGACAAGTGTACGTTGGGCAAAATTATTGGCAAGTACATTGTATTGCATGAGGGGGACAAATGTCTGATGGTGCTTCGCCCTTACCAGTTCTATGCCGTGGAGAAGATTCTCGACCGTGTGGAAAACTCTAATGATAACGGCTATATCTGGCATACAACAGGAGCAGGCAAAACCTTGACTTCTTTCAAGGCAGCACAACTTGTATCGGAGCTAGACGATGTGGATAAGGTGATGTTTGTGGTTGACCGCCACGACCTTGACACGCAGACGCAAGCCGAATATGAAGCCTTTGAGCCAGGTGCCGTTGACAGCACCGACAACACAGACGAGTTGGTGAAGCGTTTGCACAGCAATTCAAAGATTATCATAACAACCATACAGAAACTCAATGCCGCTGTCAGTAAGCAGTGGTATAGCAGTCGTATTGAGGAAATACGTCATTCTCGCATCGTGATGATCTTCGATGAATGTCATCGAAGCCATTTCGGAGAATGTCACAAGAATATCGTGAAGTTCTTCGACAACACGCAGATATTCGGCTTTACTGGCACACCTATCTTTGTTGAGAATGCGGTGGACGGACATACCACAAAGGAAATCTTTGGCAACTGTCTTCACAAATACTTGATAAAGGATGCCATTGCCGATGAAAACGTGCTTGGTTTCCTTGTGGAGTATTACCACGGTAATGAGGATGTGGATAATGCCGACCAAGACCGCATGACTGAGATAGCAAAATTCATCCTTAATAATTTCAATAAGTCAACATTCGATGGAGAGTTTGACGCATTGTTTGCCGTGCAGTCAGTGCCGATGCTAATCCGTTACTACAAGATATTTAAGAGCCTCAATCCGAAGATAAGGATTGGAGCAGTCTTCTCATACGCTGCCAACAGTAGTCAAGACGATGAGCAGACCGGTATGAACACTGGTGGTTATGTCAGTGACAGCACAGGCGAGGCCGATGAGCTGCAAGCCATCATGGATGACTATAATAATATGTATGGAACGAGTTTTACCACAGAAAACTTCCGTGCGTATTACGATGACATCAACCTCCGCATGAAGAAAAAGAAGGCAGACATGAAGCCTCTTGACCTCTGCTTGGTTGTCGGTATGTTCCTTACTGGCTTTGACAGCAAGAAACTCAACACTCTCTATGTTGACAAAAACATGGAGTACCATGGCTTGTTGCAAGCTTTCAGCCGTACCAACCGTGTGTTGAACGAGAAGAAGCGTTTCGGTAAGGTGGTTTGCTTCCGTGACTTGAAAAGCAAGGTGGACGAGTCCATCAAACTTTTCAGCAACAGCAATAATCTGGAAGATATTGTGCGCCCACCATTTGATGATGTCAAGAAGAACTATCAAGAATTGACAAAGGACTTCTTGAAGCATTATCCCGAACCTCATTTTGTGGACTATTTGCAAAGTGAGAACGACAAGAAGCAGTTTATTCTCGCTTTCCGTGACATCATCAAGAAGCACGCTGAAATACAGGTGTATGACGAGTTTAAGGAGGATGCTCCCGACCTCGGAATGACAGAACAACAGTTTATGGACTTCCGCAGCAAGTATCTTGATATATACGATTCGTTTGTTATGCAAAACAAAGAGCAACCAACGACATACCAAGTACCAGAGGACAATCCCGACATGGTTGGCGAACCAGACCCTCAACAAGAAGCTGCTACTGGCATAGGAGATATAGATTTCTGCTTGGAACTTCTGCATAGCGACATCATCAATGTTGCCTATATATTGGAGTTGATTGCAGACCTCAATCCTTATAGCGAGGACTACGAAGAAAGGCGTAAGCACATCATCGACACAATGATTAAGGATGTTGAACTTCGCAGTAAAGCAAAACTCATTGACGGATTTATCCAAAAGAATGTGGATGATGATCGTGACAATTTCATGGCTCGCAAACAAAAGGCTGATGGTACAAGCGACCTTGAAGAACGGTTGAATAACTACATCGTCTCCGAACGTAACAATGCAGTCAATACGCTTGCAAAGGATGAAGATTTGGATGCTTCCGTGCTCAATCATTACCTCTCGGAATATGACTACTTGCAAAAGGAACAGCCTGAAATCATACAAGAGGCATTGAAAGAGAAACACTTGGGACTGATAAAGAAGCGTAAGGCATTGACAAGAATACTAGACCGACTGCGTTCTATTATAAAAACATTCAGTTGGGAATAAAATGATTAAAATAATAGACACATTAGAACTTACGCCTGATGGTGTAAGATTAGGAGGCACCTCAAAAGTTCATCTGCGACAAGGTGAACTTGATGGTGCTTGTGCAGTATATTCTCTAATGATGTATTTGATTATATTGCGCATATTTACATACAAACAGGTGACAAGATGCATTGATGACAACAAACCGTTAATGATAGGGGTTGATTATAATAAAGTTGACGGACACGCTTTGTTAGCAATAGGATATGAAAACCGAAATAACAAAATAAAAAAAATCTTTTGTTTAGACCCAGGAAGTGACATTACCCCAGTTTCTTATTGGAATGCTGTCATTTCTATTGATGAACATTCAAATACGAAATACCGTGATTTATATTTCACGGCAAATGGAAACGTCAATAAAGTTACATTGGCTGATGCCATAAAAATCGAAAAGAAGAAATAACGATATGAGCGAAGAATTACAACAGAAACTCCGTGACCAACTTTGGGAAGTTGCTAACAAACTGCGTGGCAATATGTCGGCAAGTGACTTCATGTATTTCACCCTTGGCTTTATCTTCTACAAGTATTTGTCGGAGAAGATAGAAAAACACGCCAATGATGCATTGGTAGATGATGAAGTTACGTTTAAAGAACTGTGGGCAATGGAGAAAGACGAAGATATAGAAGAACTTCAGGAGGTTGTCAAGACCGAATGTCTGGAGAATATCGGCTACTTCATTGAGCCAAACTTTCTGTTCTCGTCTGTCATTGAGAGCATTAAGAAAAAGGAGAATATTCTACCTATGCTCGAACGCTCATTGAAGCGTATTGAGGACAGTACCCTCGGACAGGACAGCGAAGAGGACTTTGGCGGCCTATTCTCTGACATTGACCTTGCTTCACCCAAGTTGGGCAAGACTGCCGATGACAAGAATACTTTGGTCAGCAATGTTCTTCTTGCACTTGATGATATTGACTTTGGTGTGGAAGCATCGCAAGAGATTGATATTCTCGGTGATGCCTACGAGTATATGATTAGCCAATTTGCCGCAGGTGCAGGCAAGAAAGCTGGTGAGTTCTACACTCCTCAGGAAGTGAGCCGTATTTTGGCAGAGATCGTAACCATCGGTCACGCTCGTCTGCGCAATGTCTATGACCCTACTTGTGGTAGTGGTTCGCTGTTGCTCCGTGCTGCAAGCATCGGTCATGCAAACGAGATTTTCGGACAGGAGAAGAACCCTACAACCTACAACTTGGCTCGTATGAATATGCTATTGCATGGTATTAAGTTTAGCAATTTCCGCATTGAGAATGGTGACACACTTGAAGCGGATGCTTTTGGCGATACACAGTTTGACGCTGTGGTAGCAAATCCTCCTTTCTCTGCTGAATGGAGTGCTGCCGATAAGTTCAATAACGATGACCGTTTCAGCAAGGCTGGACGCTTGGCACCACGCAAGACAGCTGACTATGCCTTTATTCTCCACATGATTTACCACCTCAATGAGGGTGGCACAATGGCTTGTGTAGCTCCACATGGCGTGTTGTTCCGTGGTAATGCAGAGGGTGTTATCCGCCGTTTCCTCATAGAGAAGAAGAACTATGTGGATGCCATCATCGGACTTCCTGCCAATATCTTCTATGGCACAAGCATTCCAACCTGTATCTTGGTGTTCAAGAAATGTCGTAAGGAGGATGACAACATTCTGTTTATTGATGCCAGCAAGGAGTTTGAAAAGGTCAAGACCCAGAACAAGCTCCGCCCGCAACACATTCAGAAGATTGTAGACACCTACCGTGAGCGCAAGGAGATAGAAAAGTACAGCCATCTCGCCACATTGCAGGAGGTAGCCGAGAACGACTACAACCTCAACATCCCTCGTTACGTTGATACTTTCGAGGAAGAAGAACCTATCGACATTCATGCAGTCATGAAGGAAATCAAGGAACTGGAAGCAAAACGTGCCGATCTTGACAAGGAGATTGAAGGGTATCTGAAAGAGTTGGGATTGGTTGAATAGCAATTCTGTCAATTTTGTGTAATTTTTGAATTAAGAGGAATAAGCAATGAATGAATCAATAAACATATTGGATAAGGATTACCTGCAGTGGGTTGAAGAGCTATGCAAGCGTTATCGAAAAAGTCAAATAAGAGCAGCAGTAAAGGTGAATACTGAAATGTTGCGCTTTTATTGGGAGTTGGGGCTGGATATTGAGACAAAAGAAGCGTCTAACAAATATGGTAGTGGCTTTTATGCGGCTCTGAGTCGTGATTTAAGACATAAACTACCTGATGCTGACGGACTTTCTGAAACATCCGTCCGCTATGCCAAACGATTCTATTGCTTGTACTCGCCTCTTGAAAAAAGTCTTCCACAAGCTGTGGAAAAATCAGAGAATACAAATCTTCCACAACTTGTGGAAGATTTGTACACTATCCTATTCTCTATACCTTGGGGACATCATCGTTACATCATTGACAAGTGTTCGGAGGATGCTCATAAAGCATTGTTCTATGTTCGCCAAACAATGGAAAACGGTTGGAGTCGTTCTATGCTGTTGAATTTCCTTGGAACAGACTTCTATGAAAGAAGTGGAAAGGCATTGACAAATTTCAAGAAAACTTTGCCCGATACGAATAGCGACCTTGCTCAAGAGATAACAAAAGACCCCTATGATTTCTCTTTTACTGGTATTCGTGGTAAATACAATGAGCGCAAATTGAAAGAAGCTTTACTGGCTAACATCACGAAATTCCTGCTGGAATTGGGTACAGGGTTTGCGTATGTAGGTAAGGAGTACCGCTTGCAAATAGACGAAAAGGAGAAGTTCATCGATTTGCTTTTCTACAATTTGAAGTTATCTTGCTATATTGTGGTAGAAGTGAAAATTGGCGAATTTGATTTTCCTGATGCAGGGCAACTAAGTGGATATGTAGTAGCTTGCAATCACCTTTTGCGTCAAGAAGGTAGAGATAACCCGACCATAGGATTACTCATTTGTAAGCAAAAGAGCAACACCATAGCCCAGTATGCTTTAGAAGGTAGTAGCCAGCCTATCGGAATTTCCGAGTATGAACTTTCAAAGTTGTATCCTAAAAAGGTGGAGGGTACTATTCCGTCTATCAAAGAATTGGAAGAAAAAATAGAAAAGGAGACAGAGGGAACTACAAAAGGTAAGTAATTTTGGTAGTGCTTTTGTGATTTGCCATTCATACGGTGAAGCATGAAAATCATGTAACTGGCATGTAACTGAAAGGCTCAGAAAAGCATCAAAGTTAGCTCAAACCCCTTTATAATGGGGCATAAAGCATATAACTACCATGTAACAGGCATGTAACTGAGCCATGATTGGTGACTTAAATTAAGGATTGAAAATGATAACGACAATAAATAACGAACATAAGGAACTCAATTTTTCGAGTGAGCGAGAGCAGAGTCAAGTTTGCTTGAACTCTGCCGAGCATGAGAAAAATCAAGGACGAAAAGTCCTTAATGTCCCAAATCTCAGATTCCCGGAGTTTCAGGGGGAGTGGGAAGAAGAACGACTGGCAGACATCGCAGATTTGTATAAAGGAACTAGTATATCCAAAGACCAACTGTCTGATGATGGCGAACCTTGTATTTTATATGGAGAGCTTTACACGAAGTACAAATCGGAAACAATAAGAGAAGTCATTAGCAAAACAAACATCGACAATACCAAATTGGTAAGAAGCAAAGCTAATGACGTAATAATACCTTGCTCTGGTGAAACAGCAGAGGATATAGCAACCGCTCGTTGCGTCCTCAATGGCAATATTCTTTTAGGTGGAGACTTAAACATTATACGGCTGCACGGATATGATGGCACATTTATGAGCTATCAGTTGAATGGCAAACGCAAGTATGACATTGCTAAAGTTGCGCAAGGTGTGTCTGTAGTGCATCTTTATGGCGAACATTTGAAAGGTGTTAAGACCATCAATCCTTGTTTAACAGAGCAGAAGAAAATCGCAAGTTTATTGACTTTGCTTGACGAGCGCATCGCAACCCAAAACAAAATCATTGAGGATTTGAAAAAACTAAAGTCTGCGATTTCAGAAAGACTTTTCAAAAGCCTAAAAGGTTCTATTGTTCTGCTGTCCGATATATGTAATATTGTTAAGGGTAAACAAATCAATGGGGAAAATTTCTCTGATAGTGGTAATTATTATGTAATGAATGGTGGTACAGAGCCATCTGGCTATTATGACGATTACAATGTAGAAGCCAATACTATTTCAATAAGTGAGGGCGGAAACTCTTGTGGGTATGTACAATTCAACACCTCGCCATTTTGGAGCGGTGGTCATTGTTATTCCATTCAAAACATTGCAGACAATGTAGATAATATGTACTTGTACCATTATCTTAAATCGAATGAGGATGCCATAATGAAACTGCGTATAGGTTCTGGTTTACCCAATATTCAGAAGAAAGACTTGGCAATGTTCAAAATAATAGTACCAAAAATTGAGCGGCAAATAACAATCTCAACTTTTCTGTCATCGCTTGAAAGAAAAGTCGAGATTGAAGAAAGAATACAGAATGCCATACTAAAAGAGAAGCTATATTTATTGCAGCAGATGTTCATATAAACATTTGGTATAGTAGGAACTTTTTTTGCTTTTGCAATAGCTCCAAGAAATCAATTTCCAACTTGATTTCTTGGACTAATGCAGATAGTCGTTTCCCTATTTGCTGCTGCATTTCAATCGCTGGAACACAAAGCGGGATGTTACACAATCCATCAAAAGACAAGCACTGTCTTACACTGCCCTCCAATCTTTTCTGTATTTCCGTGAAGAATTGCTTAGACTCAAAATAATAATCAAGGTATTCAGGAAATAGAATGTCCTTTGTACGGAAGCAAATGTACATAGGACTTACTATTCCTCTTTCAAATGTGGTAAGACGAGCAATAGAACCTACATTTATTCTTGCAGGATTAAAAGCGAAGTCGTTTCTTTCTACAATCTTATAGTTAGAAGTGTCATCACTCGCAACAATTCTGTTCTCAAATTGTTCGCTTTGCTGAATGAAACCTTGGCTATTGCTGACGGATAAGACATTCTTGATGGCACTATCTTTATTCCGTTTGGAAATCTGTTCTATGAAATCGCCTATATGTGAAATGCTTTTAGCCATTTGACCATATTCCATTTCGATAATCGCATACTTTAGCATCTTCAAATCCTCAATGATTTTGTTTTGGGTTGCGATGCGCTCGTCAAGAAGAGATAGCAGTTTCGCAATTTTGCTCTCTTCCTCAATTGATGTTGTGTAAATTGGAAATGAGGAATATTCTTGTGAATTTATGCCTGGTTGTCCTGAACGTGCTGACATAATAGACACCCATCTCCAATATCGATGTGTGTGTAATTGAGAGAACACAAAATAAGGGTCATGGGTCGTCACATTCGCTCTAATCAAGAAACCTGCATAATACAATTTTCCATCTGATTGTTTATACAAATAAGATTTGCCAGTACTCGCCCCTGTCCTTGCCAACAATATATCACGATTATTCACAAGATAGTTATCTGTCAAAATTCCATCTGGAGAAACGATATCCTTATCTGTGTAAGTGGATGATGCTTCGTCTATATCCGTGATACGAATATATTTGTTTACACCATCATAGTTTTTTGCAGCAGCGTTCATGCCATAGTCAAAACCTGTTGCAATATCACCAAACTTTGTTTTTTCCCACTCCCCCTGAAACTCCGGGAATCTGAGATTTGGGACATCAGAGGTCAATTTTCTCTAATTATTATGTACACCATCAAAATTAAGGATTACAATGACAACAAAAACAATTAGAGAAATTGCGTTGGCTTGGAAAATAGACAAGCAACGCTACGTTAAGCAGTCTACATACGCTGCTTATGTGTTAGTTTTGGAGAACCACATTCTGCCATCATTTGGCGATTGTGAGGCTCTGAGTGAGAAACTTGTGCAGGAGTTCGTTTTGAAGAAACTGAATGGCGGTCTAAGCATTAAGACGGTGAAGGACATCCTTATTGTCTTGAAAATGGTGATGAAGTTTGGAGTGAAGAACGAGTGGATTAACTATTGCGAGTGGGACATCAAGTACCCCACGGCAGAGGCGAACAAAGAAATTGAAGTGCTTACGGTGACACACCATAAAAAGATACTCGATTTTATCAAGCAAAACTTCACGTTCCGCAACCTTGGCATATACATCAGTTTAACCACTGGATTGCGCATCGGCGAGATTTGCGGCTTGAAGTGGTCGGACATCAACACCTACAATGGTACTATCACCGTGAATCGTACCATTGAGCGTATCTACATTGTGAATGATGAACACAAGCACACAGAGTTGATTACAAACACGCCAAAGACCAAAAACTCATACCGCGAGATACCTATGAACAAGGAACTTTTAGCTATGGTGAAGCCACTAAAAAAGGTAGTCAATGCAGACTTCTATGTACTGACTAATGAGGAAAAGCCTACAGAGCCACGCACTTACCGCAACTACTATCATCGCTTGATGAAACGACTCGACATTCCTCGGTTGAAATACCACGGACTACGCCACAGTTTTGCTACGCGCTGCATTGAGAGCAACTGCGACTACAAGACCGTAAGCGTACTGCTCGGTCATGCCAATATTACAACAACCCTTAATCTCTATGTTCACCCGAACATGGAACAGAAGAAAAAGTGCATCACCAAGATGTTCAAGTCTCTTGGAAAATAGGGAAGAAAAGTAGTATAGGCTATAAAAGGCAAAAGGATGAGGTGACTCCACATCACCCCATCCTCAGCTTACTTGTCTATGTATGATGCGACAAAATAGACAATCGAAATGACCGTATAAAGGAGACACGGCAAGAGAATCCAAAGAAAGACCTTCACCCAACCATTCGCCAACCACACGCCTTCATTCCTTGACATCATATTTGACATATCATAGAAATGGCGAGTGAGGATTTCCTTATTCGCCTTTCAGTGGTCTTCAAGAAGTTTGGACTCATCGCCAATGAGTTTCTTTCCCGACTTCGTCATTGCGTACCATAAAATCTTCATCGAAAAGTTTAGCTATTTTATGATGCCTTGCCATCAGCATAGTTTGTGTATAAGCTCCTTGTTCAGCGACAGTGTGCTTTTCCCCTCCATCGCCTATTCCGCATGGATTTCACGGAAAGGCGCTACACGTCTAATCGCATACGGGGAGATCGAGGATGTGGCGCACAACGTCGGTGGCTTCGCGCACGGTCTTGATGCCGTCGATGCGCATCGACCTGCGGTTGTTGTGCTCATTGAGGTTGGCTATGCGCACATTCTGCTGCAGATAAGTCAGGATGCGTCCGAATGCCGGCGACTGATAGTAGGCCGCATTTTCCGACGATACGAAAAACATTGTCATGTGCCCCTGCTTCAACACGATTTTCTCAATGCCGAGACGGCGGGCAAGCCTGCGCAACGTGACCACAAGAATCAACTCGCGCGCCTGGTCGGGAATCGCTCCGAAACGGTCTTCAAGCCGCTTGCAGAAGGCGTCGACATCCTCCTGCCGCTCCATGTTGTCGAGTTCCTGGTACAGGAGTATGCGCTCGCTCTCCTGAGGCACGTAGGATGCCGGAAAGAGAATTTCGAGGTCGCTCTCGATGGTGCAGTCGTTGGCATATTCGGCGTTGGCGGAGTCTTGATGCTCGTCGGCGAAGGTGTCGGCAAATTCCTCCGTCTTCAATTCAAGCACCGCTTCTTTGAGAATTTTCTGATACGTCTCATAGCCGAGATCGGCGATAAAGCCGCTCTGCTCTGCGCCGAGCAGGTTTCCGGCGCCGCGGATGTCGAGGTCCTGCATGGCGATATGTATGCCGCTGCCGAGGTCGGAGAAGCTCTCAATGGCTTGCAGACGGCGACGCGCCACCGGTGTGAGCGCGGCTTCAGGCGGCACAAGCAGATAGCAGAACGCCTTGCGGTTGCTGCGCCCCACCCGTCCACGCAACTGATGCAGTTCCGACAAACCGAAATTCTGCGCATTGTTGATTATGATGGTGTTGACATTCGGCATATCGATGCCGCTTTCAATGATTGTGGTGGCAAGCAGCACGTCGTACTGATGCGCGGCGAAGTCGATGATTGTCTGCTCCAGCTTGTCGGACGCCATCTGCCCATGCCCCACCACCGTGCGGGCGTCGGGCACCAGACGGCGCACCCGGCTCTCAAGGTCGAACAGCTGCTCGATGCGGTTGTTTACAATAAACACCTGTCCGCCACGCGCAAGCTCAAAATTGATTGCCTCGCGCAGTATTTCGTCATCGAGGGCAGTGACATTGGTTATAATCGGATAGCGGTTGCGCGGCGGCGTGTTGATGGCGCTGAGGTCGCGCGCGCCCATCAATGAGAACTGCAGCGTGCGCGGAATCGGCGTAGCCGACATTGTAAGCGTGTCCACGTTCACTTTCAGCTGTTTCAGTTTTTCCTTCACACCGACGCCGAATTTCTGTTCCTCATCGACCACGAGCAGCCCCAAGTCTTTGAACTGCACCGTTTTTCCTATAAGCTTGTGAGTGCCTATGATTATGTCTATTTTACCTTCCTTCAATTCCTCAAGGATGCGCTTCACGTCTTTCGGCTTACGCGCACGGCTGAGATAGTCGACACGCACGGGAAAGTCCTTCAAGCGTTCTGAGAACGTGGTGAAATGTTGATAAGCCAGCACCGTGGTGGGCACAAGCACAGCGGTCTGCTTGCCGTCGGTGGCAGCCTTAAACGCAGCGCGTATCGCCACTTCCGTCTTGCCGAATCCCACATCGCCACACACCAGGCGGTCCATCGGGCGTTCGCTCTCCATGTCGGCCTTCACCGCCTCCGTCGCCTTCAGCTGGTCGGGCGTGTCCTCATAGATAAACGAGGCCTCAAGCTCATGCTGCAGATATCCGTCGGGCGAATATGCGAATCCCTTCTCCTTGCGGCGTGCGGCATATAGCTGAATAAGGTCGCGCGCGATGTCTTTGAGTTTCGACTTCGTGCGCTCCTTCACCCTGTTCCACGCCCCCGACCCAAGTTTGTTGAGCTTCGGAGGCACACCCTCCTTGCCGCGGTATTTTGCCAGTTTGTGGAGCGAATGAATCGACACAAAAATCTTATCATCGTTGAGATACGTGAGTTTTATCATCTCCTGCATCTTTCCGTTGACGGCAGTGCGCACCAACCCGCCAAAGCGTCCCACTCCGTGGTCGACATGCACAATAAAGTCGCCAACCTCTATCTGCGACAACTCCTTCAGCGACAGAGCCAACTTGCCCGAACGCACACGGTCGCTCTTGAGCGTGTACTTATGAAAGCGTTCAAAAATCTGATGGTCGGTAAACGCGCAAATCTTACGCTCGTTGTCTACAAATCCCTCATGAAGCGTGCGCAGCACCGGCGTGAAGCGGATATCGTCCTTTCGGTCGTCGAAGATAGAGCGCAGACGTTCAAACTGAGGCTCGCTGTCGGAAAGTATGTATATTTTGTAGCCGTCCGACTCAAACTGACGGAACGTGGAACTGATGATGTCGAAATTTTTGTGGAACACGCCCTGCAACGATGTGTCAAAAGTCAGCGCCGCATCATAGTCGCCACGGTTGCTAACCGCATAGTCGGCATAGCGGTGGCTGTCGATGTCGCAGCAGAACTGCTCAGCGTCGACCACATTGTCCATAGCATGCTTGTCGCCCTCATCGGCAATCAACGCGCTTTCCGACAACGTTTCCTCCGCCACGGCACGCACACGCTGCCGCAACCATTCGCGGTCGTGAATCAGCAACACCGTGTCGGCTCCGGCAAACCGCAGCAACGACTCGCCGCCACCTGCGCCGGTAGACAAATTATTGACCACCGTAATCTCATCGACCGACCGCTCCGACAACTGCGTTTCTATATTGAACGTGCGAATACTTTCGATGTCGTCGCCAAAAAAGTCGATACGGTATGGCTGCTCATTGGTGAATGAAAAAATATCAAGGATGGAGCCGCGCACGGCAAACTGCCCCGGCTCGTACACGTAATCGACCGTCACAAAGCCAAAGTCGCGCAGACGCTGCGCCGTCGCCGTCAAGTCGGCTGTGCCGCCACGACGGAACGACAATGTGCTGTCGATCAATTGCTGACGCATAGCCACCTTTTCAGCAAGCGCCTCAGGATATGTGACCACAACGCGCAACTGAGGGTCGTCCCATCGGCTAAGCACCTCCGCACGCAGAATCTGCGACGGAGCGTCCTCCTGACCATATTTGATGTCGCGTTTATAGCCCGACGGGAAAAGCAAAGCCGCCTGTTCACCTAAAATCTGGCACAGGTCACTATATAAATATCCCGCCTCATCCATATCGTTGGCAACTGCAAGATAAGGCTGCTTCAATCGAGGCAACTGCGAGAACACGACTGATGGAGCCGAACCCACAAGCCCGTCAAGTTTGATTCTCTTTATCTTTTTATCTTTAAAGCATTTACCCAATGCCGCAACGCAGGCTGCCGGCATCAGCAGTCCGCAAAGTTCGGATATTCTTCCGAACCGCAGCCTATCTTATCAAAAGATAGTGCAAGGTAAGAGAAGAGCAAAACAAATTTATTTGATTTTGCCCTTCCGAACCGCAGCCTATATTATCAAATATTGCTGTCCTGCAAAACTTCCGTAACATCAGTACCTGTCTAATTTCTCCATAATTGGAAATATACCACCAAAAGATGAGTTTTTCGGATTTTTATTCATACTTTTGCCATGCCTGATGAGGTTTTGTTTAATTATTTTTGCAACACTAAGTTAAGTGAATCCTCTGGCACAGCAAAATCCTGGGTAAGTTTTTATTGCTCAAGATGTTATAAAAGTTAGAATTTATAGAGTTGCGGAATTAAGGTTCAAGAACGCAGCCCTCGACCCTTTCAAAGACGGCAACGGGGCGGTCGCCGAGATTGCAACATCCGATGCAGCCGAATGGTTCGACCTGCAGGGCAGGAAGGTCAACAACCCAGAAAAAGGCATTTACATCCGCAAGCAAGGCGCCGACACGCAGAAGGTAGTGCTTCGCCAAGGAGCATCAGATGCTTCGTCTGCGCCATGAGCCTCGGCGCATGTATGCTCCGCAAAAGGCAAACATCAGCGACCCGTAGACAATCTCCGCCGTCCATGCCCACATCACGTCTACACGCATGATGTAGACAACCCATGTGTTATATATCATATAGAACACCAGCGCAGCCATCTCAAGCCAGAATGCCATACGGGTGTCGCCGGTGCCCGACACGCTGCTGAACAGCACGTTTGCAGGCACCAGCACCGTATAGGCGGAACACATCACCCACACCGTAGGCACCGCAGCGTCGATAAGTTGCGGAATGTCGGTGTAGATGCGTATAAACATTTGAGGGAAAGCCGCCACAACCAGCAGCAACGGCACCACGCAAAGATATGCGAGCCATATATGGCGGCGTATGGCAAGCGCCACCTTGTCGGTCTGACCAGCCCCTATCATATTGCTGACAATCGAGCTTGCCGCCGAGGCAAACGCTATCACCATCATAAATGGAAGTCCGCTGATGTTGCGTGCAAGGTTGGCTATGGCAAGTGACTCCTCGCCAAGATGCTCGATATAGACAAAGAAGATAAACCACGTGGACAGCGATACGAAACTCTGCACCATCACCCACATCGACACGCTGAGAATCGAGCGTTGGCGCTTGATGTCGAGAGCCGGGAAACGCGACAATCCGAAATGACGGCAATCGATTTTCGCACGCGTATAGCAGACAAAAAACACCAGCGACACAAGTTCGGCAAGCGACGAGCCTATCGCCGCGCCGGCGATTCCGAGCGCGGGCAAGCCGCATTTGCCAAACACGAGCACATAGTTGAACACCACATTCGACAGCACCATTACAATGGAGTTGAGCGTGAGAGTCTTTGTCTGCGTCGTGCCAACATAGAACGACCTGAACATACCGCCGGCAAAGGCAAAGAAGAAGCCATAGACACGCCAATGGATATAGTCCTCCGCCTTGGCAAGAATGTTGGGCGAGGAAATCATCATCGACAGAATTTCATCGGCATACATCTGGCATACGACAAACAGCACCGCAGCAAGCGCCATCAAGAAATACAAGCCCTGGTAGAACACCTGCCCCACCTCACCATAACGCCGTTCGCCATTGCGTCGCGCAATCAGAATCTGCGTACCCACGCAGAATCCATGGCCAGCCATAAAGATAACCATATAGAACACTCCAGCGATAGCCGCTGCGCCAAGTTCCACCTCGCCGACACGTCCCATGAAAGCCGTGTCGGTAAGCGCTATCATCTGTTCCATCAAAAGGCTTACCAAAATAGGATAAGCCACTCGCCAAATCTGTTTATAACTATAATCGACCGTTGTTGCCATAGGGCGGCAAAGTTACTACAATTCGGCGAGAATCGGGCAATTCCGTTATAGAGAAATCACCCAGTCGTTAACCGGGGCTTCATTGCATACTAAAAAAGCGATGGAACGCGTCATCATATCCGCATTCCATCGCCACTTCTCTTTCTTTTACCTATTGTCTAATTGTTCTTGTTGGCGCGCTTGCGTTCAAGCTCGTCAAGAATGATTTTGCGCATACGCATGTGGTTAGGTGTAACCTCGACATACTCGTCAGCCTTTATGTATTCAAGCGCTTCCTCGAGGCTGAACACAACCGGCGGGATGATGCGCGCCTTGTCGTCGGCACCCGACGCACGCATATTCGTAAGCTTCTTCGACTTGGTGACGTTCACCACGATATCGTTGTCCTTGGCATTTTCGCCAACCACCTGTCCGGCATACACCTCCTCCTGCGGGAAGATGAAGAAACGTCCGCGATCCTGCAACTTGTCGATGGCATAAGCATAGGCAGTGCCCGACTCCATTGCGATGAGCGAACCGTTGGTACGGCGTTCGATTTCGCCCTTCCACGGCTGATATTCCAAGAACTGGTGGCTCATGATAGCCTCGCCCGCCGATGCCGTCAGCACGTTTGTGCGCAGACCGATGATGCCACGCGACGGGATGTGGAATTCCATCTGCAGGCGGTCGTTCTGCGTGGTCATCGACACGAGCTCGCCACGACGGCGTGTCACCATATCAATAATCTTGCTTGAGTACTCTTCAGGCACGTTGACAGTCATCAACTCCACCGGCTCGTATTTCTGACCATCGATTTCCTTGATGATAACCTGAGGCTGTCCCACCTGCAGTTCGTAGCCCTCGCGACGCATTGTCTCGATAAGCACAGACAAGTGGAGCACGCCACGGCCGAACACCGTCCATACGTCCTCGTGTGGCTCTTTCTTCACCCGGAGAGCGAGGTTCTTGTCGAGCTCGCGCTCCAAACGCTCGGCAATGTGGCGCGACGTCACAAACTTGCCGTCTTTTCCGAAGAATGGAGAGTCGTTGATAGTGAACACCATCGACATTGTAGGCTCGTCGATTGCGATGCGCTCCAATGGTTCAGGGTTGACCGGATCGGTCACAGTGTCGCCAATTTCAAAGCCTTCGATACCGACAAGCGCACAGATGTCGCCACTCTTCACGCTTTCCACCTTGCGGCGTCCCATACCCTCGAATGTATGAAGCTCCTTGATGCGCTGGCGCACCACCGAGCCGTCCTTCTTGCAAAGGCCAATCTCCATACCCTCGCGCAGTTCGCCGCGATGCACACGACCAATTGCGATACGTCCTACATACGACGAGTAGTCGAGCGACGTGATGAGCATTTGCGGAGTGCCCTCGAGCACTTGAGGTCCTGGAATATATTTGATGATGGCGTCGAGCAGCGGGATGATGTTGTCGGTCGGTTTTTTCCAATCGTCGCTCATCCAGTTCTGCTTTGCAGAGCCATAGATTGTCGGGAAGTCGAGTTGTTCTTCGGTTGCATTGAGGTTGAACATCAAGTCAAACACCATCTCGTTGACCTCGTCAGGACGGCAGTTCGGCTTGTCAACCTTATTGATTACGACAATCGGTTTCAGCCCCATCTGTATGGCTTTCTGAAGCACGAAACGCGTCTGCGGCATCGGGCCCTCGAAAGCGTCGACGAGCAGCAAGCATCCGTCAGCCATATTGAGCACGCGCTCCACCTCACCACCGAAGTCGGAGTGTCCCGGAGTGTCGATAATATTGATTTTGTAACCGTTGTAGTTGATTGAAACGTTTTTCGAGAGGATTGTGATGCCGCGCTCGCGTTCAAGGTCGTTGTTGTCGAGCATCAATTCTCCTGTGTTCTGATTGTCGCGGAAAAGGTTTCCCGCAAGCAGCATTTTGTCCACCAATGTCGTCTTTCCGTGGTCCACGTGAGCGATGATGGCAATGTTTCTGATATTCTGCATATAAACTATACCTATTTTGAGCGCAAAATTACGATATTTTTAGCATTCTCCATTATTATTGTCATATTATTTTCGCCAACAACGCCAAAAAAGATGCTTAACAACATATTTACTGCCTTCTCCAGTATGCTCTTATGCACAATTAACCTAAAAGAAATTTAAAATTGAATTAATATAAACAGTAATCGAACGGTCGCTGGCCTTGATATACACAAAGATAGCTTTTACCTTTGTACTTCGTGCTTAAATAGGTGGCAGTTCGGCATAGTCAAATCTGAGAACTATGTCTTCGGTTTGACTATGCTCTTATCTTTCGCTATATATGGCGCATTATCCAATGCCCAAGATATGAGATTGTTTAGTATAGGCATCAGACTTTTACCAAGCTCGGTTAAGGAGTACTCCACCTTTGGCGGTATCTCGGCATACAGCTTTCTTTTAACCAATCCGTCTGCTTCAAGATTTCTCAATGTTTCGGTAAGGACTTTCGGGGAAATATCTGGAATCGCCTTACTTATAGTATTGAAACGTGTAGCTTCATTTTCAGAAAGTACACATAATATGAGCATAGCCCATTTACTGGAGAATCGAGATAGGACATTCCGGATAGGGCAATTTTCAATACGAGTATATTTTTTCAGATTTTCTTGTACCTGTAAACTGTTCATTTCCAATAACAATTACTTTAAAGTAAGTGGATTACATTTTCATAACCTCTTGTTTATCAATATATAAAAGAGTATTTTTGCACTATCTAAATGATAGTAAGTTTAGAATGCAAAGTTAATCAAATTTTAAAAAGCAGGAAACATGAGCAACATTAAAATCATGAACAAGTGCGAAAAATACGCTCACGCAACAGTAGGTTGCATCAAGGGTTTTGAGGGTAAAGAATTTGTGAAGGAAGCAACGGAAGCAACTTCATGTGAAATCTCATTTGGTTCATTACCATCAGGGGTGTCAGTTCCTTTCTTTCACAGCCACAAGGCAAATGAAGAAAACTACATTATTCTGTCAGGAGCAGGTAAATTCCAGGTGAACGATGAGGTTTTCGAGATTGGAGAAGGCTCAGTCATACGTGTATCACCTGGATGTGACCGCAACTTAAAATGTACTTCAGCTGAACCGATGACTTATATCTGCATTCAGGCAAAAGATGGAAGTCTGGAAGGCTATACAATGACGGATGCTGAAATAACAGAACGTGAGAGTCTGTTGTAAATAATGACAACCTCATAAATTGGAATCCCTGACAATGACGGAAATATAGTATCATTGTCAGGGAATCTTATCTGTCTTCGATGTATGTCAGTTCCTTTCAGAGGTGCACTAAAATATTTTTGATATATAGCTCACATTTTTTTTCTTACGCTACAAGCCCTCTTTAGCACTTAACAACATATTTTCAACAAGAACGTTCCGTCCTTCCCGCCAACAGCGCCTCACACAACGGCACACCTTCCCTCACGACCACTTGCCTACACACTACGAATTTTGGCAAATTTGGAGGTTTTTGCTACCTTTGGATTCCCCTTAAATTGCAAAGGTTATGAAACGATTGAATTTATCGACCAAGATGAAGGCTGCCGTGGGATATGCGGCGGTGATAGCGTTGTTTTTGGCGGCGGTGTGGCTGATTGTAGGCGTTCTCGACTCGCTGACACGCTCCGACGGTGCCGAACGCACCATCAACAACCGGCAACGCGCCACAAACGACGTTGTGAGCCGGCTGTATCAGGCGGAGGTGATTGGACAGGCGTTGAGCGCCGGGCAGACCGACCTGTTTCAGTCTTATGTCGATGCTATGATGCTGACAGCACAGGCAGTCGATTCGCTGCGCGCCATCGTCAACGACCGCGCACAGGTGGCGAGGCTCGACTCTGTGAAAATGCTGCTCGGCAGAAAGGTTGACAACATGGACAACCTGCTCGACGCAATGGAGGCCGACAACTCCGACGAACTTTACCAACAATATATCAGCGACCTCATAGCGAACCAGAACCGTGAGATAGCGGCGCCGAAAGTGCAGCATTCGCAAACGGTGCGCACAAGCGAATATGTGGTTCACAAGAAACGGAAAAACTTTTTCGGACGTCTGCGCGATGCTTTCTCAAAGGAAGACAACAATCCGCAACACGTGAGCGAGACAGTGACGGAACACCACACCGACACGCTCGCCAACACCATCAACCCCGCCGACACTGTGGCGAGGATGCTTGCCGGTGTGCGCAAGCGGGTCGACGGACACCGCATCGGACAAATCGCACAGCTGAAGCGGCAGACGGCGGAACTGCGCATCAACGGACAGATGCTGAGCCGCAAGGTGAGCGAGCTGCTTGCCGTGATTGTCGACGAGAGCTCGCGCACGGCAGAGACAAAGCATCTGCAAGCCGAATCGGTGCGACGCCATGCCGCCCGTGAGATTGCCGCAATAGCATTTGCCGCAGTGGTTCTGGCAATGGCGTTCCTGTTTATGATATGGCGCGACATCACCCGCAGCAACCATTACCGCCACGAGCTGGAAAAAGCCAAGAAACGCGCCGAGGACCTGCTCGACGTGCGCCAAAGGCTGATGCTCACAATCACCCACGACATCAAGGCTCCTGTCGGCTCGATAATCGGCTATGCCGATTTGCTCGACAAGACAGCCGACGGAAAGAAACGCGCGGCATACCTCGGCAATATGCAGACATCGGCGAAACATCTGCTTGACCTTGTCAACTCGCTGCTCGACTACCACCGTCTGGACGCCGACAAGATGGACATCAACACCGCGGCGTTCAACCCGCAGCAACTGCTCAACGCCGTTGCCGACAGCTACCGTCCGGCAGCAGCCGCAAAGGGTCTGCGCCTTGAATACGACTGCGACAGCGCGCTCGACGGCTATTTCTCAGGCGATCCTTTCCGCATCCGACAGATTGTCGAGAATCTGATGTCGAATGCAATGAAATTCACCAAGGAAGGCTCTGTGTCAATGTCTGCAAAACTCGACAACGGACGGCTAAGCATCAGCGTAGCCGACACCGGATGCGGAATGACCGAAGACGAGCAGAAACGGATATTCCAGGAGTTTACCCGTCTGAAAAGCGCGCAAGGACAGGAAGGTTTCGGACTCGGACTGTCGATAACACAGAAACTCGTGGCTCTGCTCGGAGGCACGATGAGCGTGAGCAGCAAACCAGGAGAAGGCAGCCGGTTCGGCGTCGAGCTGCCGATGCCTAAAGCCGATGCCGACACAACATCTGCCAACGAACGCCCCGCGGCAAACGCACGGTTCAGCCAACCGTGGAGCCTGCTGCTCATCGACGACGACAATCTGCAACTGCAGCTCACGGAAGCCATGCTGCGCAATCTTGGTGCCAACGTCACCGTATGCCGGCAGCCACAGGAACTGTTTGTCAAAATCGCAGAATGCCACCACGACGCCGTGCTTACCGACATCCAGATGCCAGCCATGAACGGCTTCGACCTGCTGCGCAACCTCCGCGCCCTCGGATGCGACGAGGCAGCGTCGATTCCCGTAATAGCCGTGACCGCACGCAGCGACATGGACGTAGACTCGCTGCGCGGCGAAGGCTTTACTGGATGTCTGCACAAGCCGTTCCGCCAGCAAGAAATTGTCGATGTGGTTGAGGCTGCCATCGCAAATAACGAGACCGACACATTCGACTTCTCCGCACTGACAGCATTCAGCGCCGACGACGTCGACGCCTCGCGCGAGATTATGCTCACGTTTGCCGAAGAAACGCGGAAAAACATCCAGCGCATGGAGCGCGCCATAGCCGACGGCAACCTGAAAGAAATGGCTGAGACCGCCCACAAGATGCTGCCGTTGTTCACCATGATAGGCGCCAAACGCGCCGTTGCGCCACTCTCCTTCCTCAACGACAAGCGTGCAGGCGGCGATGCCGGCTCTGCCGACACAGAGATGGCACAAACCATCGTGGATGTAGCTAAAAATGTGGTAAACGAAATAGCGAAAGCGAATCAGTATTAAAAAACTTTCAAAATGAAAGCAAAAAGTTTCGTTTTGATTTTGTTATAATAAACAAGAATAGTAATTTTGCACCACTATAAATAGATATGGAACAATCGGCTAAAACAAAAGAGCGTTTCTCGGAAACCAACGAAAGTTTCACTATGCTCGAGGCTATCAACGAGGCAAAGCGATGCCTTCACTGCAAGGCACCGCAATGCAGCAAGGGCTGCCCGATCAGTCAGGACATTCCCGACTGGATCCACGAACTGTCGATGGGCAATCTCGGAAACGCCATGCACATAATCAACGGCAAGAGCAACCTGCCTGCCGTGTGCGGACGCGTATGCCCTCACGAGCGTCAGTGCGAGGGGCATTGCGTGCTCGGAAAGAAGGGACGCCCTGTGGCTATAGGCAAACTGGAACGCTTCGTTGCCGACTTCGACGGCGACATGCAGCTCATCCGCGAGCGGCTGCCGCAGAAGACGCGTGGACGCGTGGCGGTGATTGGCAGCGGACCTGCCGGACTTGCCGTCGCCGGCGACCTTGCGCGAAAAGGCTTCGCGGTAGAGGTCTTCGAGATGGAGCCGGAACCGGGAGGCGTGCTGATGTTCGGCATTCCTGAATATCGACTGCCTAAAGAGGTGGTGCGCCGCGAAATCCGCAAAATCGAAGAACTCGGAGTGGTCTTCCGCTGCAACACGACCATCGGTCAGGACCTGACCGTCGACCAGATGTTCGACCGCGGCTTCGACGCCATCTTCATGGGCACAGGCACAGCCAAGCCCAAGAAACTGCAAATTCCCGGCGGACACCTGCGCGGTGTGCGCCAAGCCATATACTTCCTGCGCCGCGTGAGCCTCTACAACGAGGGCAACCTCGACCGCAACGAAGTGCCTGTGGGCAACGGCGACCGCGTCTTTGTGATAGGATGCGGCAACACGGCTATGGACGCGGCACGCTCGGCAGTGAGACTGGGCGCGGAGAAGGTGACGGTGGTCTACCACCGCACAATCAACGATATGTCGGCGCTGCGCTCCGAATACGACGAGGCGGTTTCCGAAGGAGTGGAGTTTGAATGGCAGTCGAGCATTGTCGACATCCACGACGATGCAGGCGATATAACCGACGTGGTGATTGAGTGCAACGGCGAGCGCCACGAAGAAGACGCCGACGTGGTGATAATGGCTGTCGGCTCACAGCCAGCCAGCCGTATAGTCTCCACAACGGAAGGAATCGACGTTGACGACCGCGGCTATGTGCTGACACGCGACATGCCCTACGGCATGACAACCCGCAAGGGAGTGTTTGCCGGCGGCGACGTGGTCAACCGCCCGTCAACGGTTGTGCTCGCCATGAGCGACGCCAAGAAGGTGGCAGAAGGCATAGCGCAATATGTTGACGCCATCAAACTGCTGGAAGCAATTTCATAGACATAACATATACACAGAGATTGAATTACCATAGTAGCAGACCGCCCCGGATGTCGTGACGACAACCGGGGCGGCAATTTTTCCGCAAGTCAGGATTTATCTTTTTAGAATTTCACTTTCTTCACACCATCCACAATGTATATGCCTGCCGGCAGACTGTCCCAATCAACGTCGAGCTTCACGCCCTGCATGTTGAACGTGCCCCGGCGCGACTCAGGAATATCGGCCGTAATGTCGTGGATGCCGTCGGCATCAGGCCTGATGACAAGTTTTTCAACAGGCTTGCCTTCAAACACCAATGCCCTCATAGCGGAGTCAAACGCCACGCCCACCGGCTCCGTGATGTGGCAGCCGTCAAGCTGCACGTCACCGATTGCCGGAACCGCGCCCAGCACCGAGGTTATCTCCACGTCAGCCTTGCGCACCACGAGCCGCTCATCGCCGACGTCGGCATCACCAACTATACACTTTGCTCCGGCAACACCCATTTCAGCATTGATGCTCACCTTGGCGCCGTCGATGACAACAGGCGAGCCAACGGTCATAATGCCGTCGTTTTTTGCTTTGATGTTAAGCGTTCCCGGACCCAATACGGTAAGCGCACCTATCGTGCATATACCCTTATCGCTCGATATGAAATTGTTCTCGCCAATCAGCATAATCTTCAAGTCAGGAATCATACTATTCACTGCCACATTGCCTGTTATCGTCGCGTTCCCTAAGGAGAGGGTGTTTGTCGCAGGGTCGAACGACGCCATGCCTTCCACTCCAGGTATCACACTGAGGTCGCCGCAATTCTTGCCCGTCAAAGCCACGCCAGCCACATTTACACCATACGTCACAGGACCAATCACAACCTTGCCTTTCACCAACGCCCCGTCGAGAGCCACGCCACGCAGCGCGGCGTCGAATTTCGCGCCGACCGGCTCTGTGACGCCACAGCCTTCGAGCACGAGAGCGTCGATATTGATTATCGCGCCATTCTCTCCCTCAACACGCACCACAGCATCACGCACCGTCAGCGAGTTATTTTGCGCATCACTGCCGCAGATACACCATTTGCTTTTGACCGCCACTTCACAGTCTTCAATAGTCAATGCGGTACCTCTTATAGACACACAATATACATCGCGGCACGATAGGTCAAGCTTGCCCGTTCCGCTGATTGTTGTAGGCTTGTCCATTACAAGCGCCCCTCCATCAGAAGTAATGCTGTTATTGCCCTCCAGCCATATCGTCAATCCTTCGCACGCACTGTTGATGATGCCCGATCCAAACAATTTATTATTTCTAATAGTAGCTCCATCAAGGATAAGAACCTTAGTTTTAGGATTGAACGACACTTTTCCTGTCACGCCATCTATCACACTGAGGTCCTTGCAATTACTCGATGTCACATTCACTTCGTTCACCATAATGCCATATTTTTCGTCAGGGGCAATCACAACATTGGTTTTCACCAAAAAACCATCGACTGCAATGCCCTGCAACACTGGGTCGAATGCAGCATTCTCGGGAGCACTGACGTAGCTGCCATCAAGCACGAGTCCAGAGATTTGACACACTGAGCCGCTTTTCCCGTAAGCCTCCACGTGAGCATTGCGCACTGTAACCACCTGACCGCTTTCGTTTGCCACGCCCTTTATGCCGTAGGTGCCCTCGGCATATACGCTGCAGTTCTCTATCGTCACCGGAGCCTGTTGCAGATGTATGCCGTCCTGCACGTTCGACTTGAGATTGAGTTTGCCGCTTCCGCTTATCGTTGTAGCCTTTTCCGCCCAGATACAAGCGAGAGCGACGCTGATGCTATTTTCGCCAATCACATTAATTGTCAAGTCATTGCAGTCTGCATTAAAGATGCCCACAGTGCTTTTTCCAGGCGCAATTGTGGCATTTTCAAGAGTAAGCGTCCTTGTTATGCCGTCATACTTCACTATTCCGCTCACACCGTCAATCACACTGAGGTCGTTGCAGTTGTCCTTCGTGACAGCCACACCAGCCACACTGATGGCATAATTCGGCTTACCAATCACCAATCTGCCCTTCACAATCTCACCGTCAATAGCCAACGACATACATCCTTTATCGAACACCACCCCCTTAGGCTGCACAATTGCACAGTCTTCGAGAACAATTCCTCCAAAATACACAACACAACCATTTTTTGCATTTACATCGACACGGGAATTACGCACAGTGAGCACAGACTTTTCGCTAATAAAGCCTCCCACTATGCCTGTATTCTCACTATTGATTGTTATCTCGCAATCTTCAATGGTAAGTGGAACATATATAAACAGAATAGCTTCTTTTTTCTTTGCCCTAATGTCGAGCGTCCCCGGACCGCAAATAGTGGTAGCACTCCGGAACTCCATTCCCACTCCTTCATTGTTAACAATCCTGTTTGAACCTTTCAGCACAATTCTAAGGCCTTCACATTCAGAATTAAAAAGACATCTTTCATCTCCGATTTCCGTTATGGTGGCATTTTCGAGTGTCAGAGTTTTTGTTGCAGGATCGTACTTCACGCTTCCTGTCACGCCCTTGATTCCAGAGAGGTCGTTGCAATTTTTTTCCCATACGCTATAGCCATTGATTCTAATACCATAATCCGCAGCCTGCATTGTGGCAACGGCAAACACAGCAAGCAGAATGACGAGCGCCATGCGCATCCAAATGCAACGTCTCGGCAAGGGAGGACCAGCTTTTTCACTGGAAAGAGAGTCTGTCAGGTTGAATTGTCTCATAATAATTAGTTTTTGGTTTCGGACAGCCACAATATGCCCGATGGATTTGAAAAAAGGTTTAAATTGTAAAAACACTACAAAGCAGCGCAGATGTGGCACTACGCCAAAAAGCAGTCTAATCAATAACTTATGTTTTTCGCAAAGATAAAGGATAAACAACAAAGCAAATAACTAATCTCAAATATTTTTCGACACAATTCTTTCATTTTTGTATTTTTCATACATAAAAAACGTTAATAAGCTACAGAAGGGACAACAGCATCCTCTCTGCCGCCGACATGAAAAAGCGGCGCCGGATTTCCCCGACGCCGCTTCAAGCATTGCGTTTCTATGTTGTTTTTATTTTATTGCCACCTTACGGCTGTCGTCGCCGTTCACCACAATGTAGTAACCGGCAGGCAACGCGATTGTAGTCGAGCCGCTGACTGTTGTGCAGCAAGCCTCGCGCGCATCGACAGTATAGACGTGGATGTCGGCCTCGTTTGCCGTTTCCACCACCAATTTGCCGTCACGGCAGTAGGCATCCCATTCAGCATCCGCACCCACAGCAGCCACCGACGACACAAACGCCGTGATTCCAATGTCATCGATGTTCAAACGTCCGCCGCTAACTTGGTTCAGGCGAATACGCACCGGTTGCGAAGCATTGATTGTTGCCGAGCACTCAACAAGCTGGCTTTTGTCATCTACGCTGAACTCCTTCACTTTAATCCAATTGCTTCCGTGGTCAACAGAGTAGCTTAGCTCCACAACCGGAGCTGCATCCGAGCCATAAGGAGCGGCGAAGAACGACACCTCTCCTGCGCCGTCGACCTTGTCCTCAAGCATCGTCAGCGAGCGCTCCCCTTTCTTTCCAGTGCAAAGAGCCTGCGTACCATGCACTTTATCGCCTTCACGGGCTGCGATGCCGGCATTCACAACGCTCCATTTGCAAGCCGAGCCATTGTAGTTAAACGTGTTGTACGGTCCGGCGCCAGGTTTCTCAAAATCCTCAAAGAATGTCACAGGCGCAGTCACCACAGCCTTCACATCCACATCGTCGCCCTCGACGGTTGCCGTGCTGGCAGAGAGTGTGCCATCGTATGTGCCGGCGGCAGAAGCAGGTATGCGCACATAGATTTCGGCGCCTATTGTCTCAGCCGTTTTAGTGTCGACAGCGAGGCTGCTGCGCCAGTCGCTCTTGTCTGCGCTCACTTGGAAGCCCTTTGTCACACTCACATCGATTTCATTCTCCTCAACGTTTGAAGCGTAGACAGTCACCTTCACAGGAGCAGAGTCGACACCCGGAGCCGCCGACAACACGAGTCCGCCTTCCGGCAGGTCGAAACTGATTTCGCGGTCAAGGTCGGCAGTGGTCACGCTGACCAAGTTAGACTTCATGCCCTTGACGTTGCTGAGTTGATATTTATATTCTGTCAGATATTCAAGATCAGTCACGGCATATTGCTGAGCCGCAGCCTTAACCGTTTTCGGGAATCCCGGCACGAGTGTAGTGCCGTCGGCAAGATACACATTCAGCGTATAGTCGCCGCCATTCTTGTCAACGTCGACCCAACGGGCTGTAAAGCCGTTGGCAGTCACGTTTGATGCAGAAAGAGCGGGAATGCCGTCGACAGCCTGAGCCTTCAGCGTCACTACCGACTTAGCCGAGCCGCTTGTCAGCGTAAGCGTTCCGGTGGCAGATGCCTGCACAGCCGAAGAATAGGTCAGATTTATCGATGTGCCCTTGTTGGCATCTGCGGCAGCGATGCTTGCAGCCGAAGCCTTGAATCCAGCTCCAGCCACGCTGACAGCCACATTCTGCGTCAAGCCTTCCGCCTTTACGTTTACAGTATAGGTAAGCGTCGTGTTTACAGCCGTCACACCGAAGTCGACAGTCGAGCCGTTGTAAGGCGACGTAATCTTCGGGTCGACCACACCGCCCGGAGTCCATCCGATGTTCTGCTTGTCGCCCCAGATATACTCCGCGAGCTCAGGATGGTCGATAAACGGGTTTCGGTTGTTCTGATGCTTGTAGACAGCGTTGTTGCGGTCAATCTCCTTCTGGCTCACCGGGTCCTGCTCGTTCCACTTCAAGAGCAGATTTACAGCCCAGGTTGTGTAGCAAGGATAGCTGTTTCCGGCAAGTATAGGACTGCTCCACGAAGCGATTTTGTCGTTGTAGCAAGCCGCCATATAGAAATACGTGCGGGCAAAGTCGCCCTTATACTCGTCAACCGGCTCGAAAACCGTACCCGAGTAGCCCGGGAATGTCGACTTTCCGAGTTTTCCGAGAGCGTCCACACCATTGCACGACGGCAACGTTGTTCCGTTGGCACACTCGCCGTAAGGGAAGCTGCTGCGCTGTCCGTTCACCTTACCGTCGGTAGGATAAATATGGAACGCGTCCGACACCATCGGCTGCCCCTTTTTGAACCAGCTTTTCGGGAACGAGTGCTCGCGGTTGACACAGTCGCCCACATTGCTGTAGTTGCCACACTTCTTCTGCCCCTCGCGGAATTTCGAAGTGGAATACATGTCCCAATAGTAATTCGTGCCAGGGCGAATGTCCGAATCCTTGTACACGTTCCACAACCCGTCGTAGCCCACGTTTTTGTGCGGTCCGACGATTTCACACAGTTGTTTCAACAATTCCTTCTGGCATTTGCCTTCCGCCTTCTTGTAGTACCCCGAAGGCTCCTGCGCATACGCCAAGCCCGAGAATAGGCAAATCAGCAGCGCAACCAATGAGAGTTTTGTCAATTGTCTGTTCATATTGAATAGTGATTTATTTGTTGTCTTTCAGTTTGCGTCCGGCAAGCATCCCGCAAGCCGCCATAATATCCTCGCCGCGCGAACGGCGGATTGTGCAAGTCACGCCGAGCGAGTTCAGCCTGTCGCGGAAAGCCGTCATCCGCCGCTCGTCGCTCGTTTTCAGTTCCGAACCAGGGATAGCGTGGAAACGGATAAGGTTGACACGCACCTTCTGTCCCTCCAGGAGTTTTGCAAGAGCGTCGGCATGCGCCTCGTCGTCGTTAAGCCCAGCCCACATGATGTATTCCACAGAGAGGCGTCGCTGATGTGCGAAATCGTAGTCGCGCAGCATCGTCATCACCTTCTTTATCGGGAAAGCGTTCTCGACAGGCATCAGGCGTTTGCGCTCCTCATGATAAGGCGAATGCACGCTGATTGCGATATGCACGTCGGTCTGCTCCACAAGCCGTTTCAAATCGCCGAGTTTGCCGATTGACGACACCGTGATGCGCTTCGGGCTCCACGCCAGTCCCCAACGTTCAGTCAGCACGGCGATGGCACGCACCACCTCGCTGTAGTTGTCCATCGGCTCGCCCATGCCCATAAACACAATGTTGGTGAGCGTCAGCGACTCAGGAATGCTGAAAATCTGGTTCAGAATCTCCGCCGCCGTCAAATCGCCGTGATAGCCCTGTTTTCCCGTCATGCAGAAACTGCAGTTCATCTTGCATCCAATCTGCGACGACACGCACAGCGTGGCACGGTCGGCGTCAGGGATGTAGACACTCTCTATCATTTTGCCACCGGCAGTGCGGAACAGATATTTCACCGTACCGTCGACACTGCGCATAGCCTCCGCCGGAGCCTCACGCCCCACGCAGTAGCGCTCGCTGAGGCGCGCGCGGTTTGACTTCGACAAGTTGGTCATTTCGTCGACCGTCGTGGCACGCTTCTCATAAAGCCATTGCGCCATCTGCTTCGCCGTGAACCTCGGCATCGCCATCTCAGCCGCCACCGCTTCCAAGTCGGCAAGCGACAATCCTAACAATTTCTTTTTCTCTTCTGCCATATCATCAATAAAGAGGGAACTGCAAAGTTACAAATATCATTTGGAAACAGACTGATTTTTTCTGACATATTAACGAAATGCCTCTTTGATGTCAGAAATCGACCACGGCAACGACATAAAAACGACAAAGCCCGGCACTAAGCCAAGCTTTGTCGCTTTTACATATTTTTTCTCAATCAGCCGCCAGCTCAGAGCGACGGATTATCATGCGGTATGTCAACGCACAACCGCCTTGCCCGTTGTTCCGTCGGCGCGGCGCACCACATAGATGCCAGGCGCCGGATTTTCCACCTTGCGGCCGTAGAAATCGAAGTAGCCTACCACCTCCGCCTCACCGGCGGCAATGCTGTCGACAGCGCCTTCCGGCTGCACTACGAAATCGGCAAGCGAACGCGGAGCAACCGTCGCAACCGGAGTGATATAGTAGCAGATGCCCGTCACTGTCCACACCTTGTCGAAATATCCATTAGTGGAACTGTTGTAGATGTCCGTGCCACGGAAATACCAAAGCTCGCCAGAGCGGGTTTTGTCGGAAACAAGGTGGAACGGCACATTGAACTTTCCGTAATAGTCAGGGTCAGGGTAGTTGCCATATTTTTCATCAAACTTCACATCTTTCACCGTCACAAGCTGGAATATCACGTCGCAAGCCTCGGCAGCGTGAATCTGTTCGAACGTGAGCACCTTGGGTTCCACAACGTTTCCTTCAGAAACGACGCGCCATGCGTCGGCAGCCACCGGCACGAAATCGATGCCACCGTCGTCGGAGAAAATCACGTTGCCCACAATGTCGGTGATGTTGTCGCCCGGCTTCACCTTCGTCAAGTCGACCTCATCGTATCCGCAGCCCGACGCCGAACGCACCTCGGCAGCCGATTGGGAATCCTGCGCATAGAAGGTGTAGAAATTAGAGTCGATTGCCGTAACCGTAGCCTCACCCTTGTAGACGTAGAGAGTGGTCATCGAAATGTTGTCCTCGTCAAACAGTTCCTTGAACGAATTGACAGCAATCGTCTCAATCGGACGCCATTCAACAATCTGCGTGCGCGACTGCGCGCCGTCGGCAGCATATACAATCTTGTCGGACGTCATTGCCGTATTGTCGACTGTAAGAGTCAACACCACATCGCAACCGTTCTCGCTCTCAGCGTCGGCCTTTGCCACAGTAGTCGCGGAAACAGTCACCTCGCCCGACACCGACGAAGACAACGAGATGTCGCCCTTCAGATTCTTACCCTTCACATTTATCGTTTTCGTATATGTCAAGCCCTTGTACACCTTTCCGAAATCAACCGACATATCGGTGATTGTGATTTCCGGAGTCTCCACAGCATCAGCCTTGGCGGGAGTGAATATCTCATTCCATGTCGACGCCACACGCACCTCATCGATTACGGCGACCGGAGTTTTTGCAACCGACGACGAACCTTGTCGCAACTCGATGCCGCGCACGTCGGCAAGCGACTCCGAGCACTCTTCCTCCGCCACAACAGAAGCCGCAGGCTCAGCGTCGCCCTTTGCCGGGTTCACCCACAGCGAGATGCGGTCGTTGTCGGCTCCGTCAATGATTTCGTATTTCACAACGACAAGATATGTCGTGCCGATTGCACACTCCTCGTCGGCCCACGCTACAGACGTTTTCACATTGCCAAGGTTTGCCACATTGCGGCTCACGCCCAACTTGAAGCCCTCGCCGGAAGCCTGCGCAAACAAGCCTGCGCCTTCCGACCCGGCCTCGGTATCGCCAAACTTTGTGGCGTCGAGCGAATTGGCACCTGTAAGTGCCATAAACGCAGCCGTGCGCGAACCTGACGGCAACTCGCTCACGTTGACCAACGCAGAATAATATACCGTGCCTTTTGCCGCATCGGTGCCTTTGTCGCGGAAAAGCATCTGGCAATATTCGCCCGATTCCTTTGTCAGACGCACAGCCTTTCCAGCGGCGTTGTCCTGATATCCGGCAAACGTCAGCGGAGATTTTGCCAACTGAATAGGCGCCGTTGTTTTCTTTCCGTATTTAACCCATTTTCCATTGCCATAGAGATTACCTTCAGCATAATCAAACGACTCGGCAAGATAAGTTTCAGCACTTGCCGTCAAAGCCATCGCCATGGTCGCGGCACAAAAAAGTAGAAGTTTCTTCATTTATCCTAATATTGAAATTCTTCGCAAGTTACGAAAAAAAGGCGACATATAAAAGCGCCACGCCATGCGGAGCAAAAAGATGGCGGCTGAAGCCTCAACCGCCTCAACCGCCAAAGTTCTGTATTTCTGAATCTTATCTTAATTGCGTTCTTTCACCACTCCGAGTCTGTAAGCTGCAAGAAGTTGCTTCAACTCATCAATCTGCTTGCGCAGCACCTTGCCCTTGTCGGTGTCCTTCACAAGCATCCGCTGCGAATTAAACTCCACAAGGAATGAGTTTGACTTGATGTCGAGCCCCTCCTCGATAGCCTTCTGCCGCGACTCAAACGGTTCGTGCTGCACAAGCTGCAGCGCGCGCGAATGGAACACCAGCGTATACCCTGCGATTCCCGTCTCAGGCTGATATGCACGCGAGAAGCCACCGTCGATCACCAGCATCTTTCCGTTGGCCTTCACCGGCTGCTCCCCCTTTATGGTTTTCACCGGCACATGGCCGTTGATTATGTGCGAATGAGGGTTGTCGATGCCGAACTCCTGAAGGATTTTGTTGCAAATGTCCTCGCGGTCGCGAAGAGTGTAGTATGCACCTTTCTCCTCCTTGTGCAACTCCTTGTCGGCGATGAAATAACGCTCGAACGTAGCCATCTTGTCCTTGTCGAACAGCGGAGAGTCGGGACCGCACCACAAGTACCACAGATAGTCGAGCGCAAAACTCGTCGTGTCGTTGTTATCGTCGAAGAATGCAGCGCGCACCAGTTGGTCAACCCTGTCGAGCAGTCGCTTTCCGGCAAACTTCTCACCGAGGATTGTCACCTCCTTGAACGAGCCGTCGGCATTCAACGGAATCGAGGCATGGAAAAGCAGATTGTTGTTGCACACAAGATACATGCTTCCCTCGGTCATGAAACAGCGGATATGCTTGCGCAGCTTCTCGCTGTGGGTGAACGAATTGTGGAGCTTCTCCACCAAATCGCACTCCTCCGCCGTCAGACGGTAAGGATCGTTGGGGTCGATTGTAGGAAACTCCGAGTCGAGCATCTTATACTCTTTTCCACCATAGCAAAGCATACCGCGCTTAAAGTCAATCTTATCAAGCAACAGACGGCCGTCCATGCCAAATTCCGGATGGCGCTTTATGATGCCCGCCTCCAGTTTGAACTGAATCACGGCTATCGCCTTGTGCATCTGCGCAATGAGGCGCAACGTCTTTTCCGGATAAGTTTTGTCGGCATATTTCTGCTTCAACGCAAACACCGTGCAAGGGTCGTTGGCATACGTATCCATTGCGAACGTGGCGAGAGGCAACAGGTTGATGCCATATCCCTCCTCGAGCGTAGTCAGCGTGCCGTAGCGCATCGAGATGCGTATCACGTTGGCTATACAGCTGTCGTTGCCCGCCGCGGCACCCATCCACAGCAAGTCGTGGTTGCCCCATTGGATGTCGACGTTGTGGTAGTTGCACAGCGTGTCCATGATGATATGCGCACCCGGTCCGCGGTCGAAAATGTCGCCCACGATGTGGAGCGAGTCAATCGTGAGCCGCTGAATCAGGTTACACATCGCGATGATGAAATCGTCGGCACGCTGAGTTGAAATTATCGTATTGATAATCTGGGTGATATATCCCTGTTTATTCTGATCGTCGACCGTTTCGTGCAGCAATTCCTGAATGATGTAGGAAAACTCCTCCGGCAACGACTTGCGCACCTTCGAGCGCGTGTATTTCGACGACACGTTCTGGCAAACGCTCACCAGTTTGTTGAGCGTAGTCAGATACCAGTCGTTCATATCCTTCTCCTGCTCCTTGACAATCTGCAGCTTCTCCTGCGGATAGTAAATCAGCGTGCACAGCGCCTTCTTCTCCGATTCCCGCAGCGTGTTTCCGAAGATGTCGTTCACCTTACGCTTGATTGAGCCGGAGGCGTTTTTCAGCACATGCTGGAACGCCTCGTATTCACCATGTATGTCGGTCAGAAAATGCTCAGTGCCTTTCGGAAGGTTTAGAATTGCCTCCAGATTTATGATTTCCGTGCTTGCCGCCGCCACCGTGGGAAACAGGCGCGAGAGGAGTTTCAGATAATGAATATCGAGTGTAATGGCTTGTTCCTGAGCCTTTTTATTTTCAGACATTGTCAAATATTTAGTCTTTAGTTATTGTTTGTTAGAAACAGCACAAAACCGAATGTGTTTCGTTTTGCAAAGATAGTGTTTACAAATCAAAATTGCAAAAAGCGGATACATTATAATTGTGGGCGCCGCCGCCACCCCGTCCAGCCAAATTTGTTCCCCTTTTTTTCCATTAATTCATGCAAAAAAGCGTATCTTTGCGACTGAATACAGGCTACTATGTAGAATTTGTCATAAAAACAATAAACTATTTCTGAACAAAAAACTTGAAATTACCGATGAAAAAGACTTTGGCAATAATCCGCCACGACCCGTGGCTTGAACCATATTCCGACGCAATCAACGGTCGGCACGATGAAGCCGTGCGCAAAGAAAAAGAACTCGCCGGCAAAGGAGGCACGCTCGTTGACTTCGCCAACGCGCACAAATATTTCGGACTGCACAAGACGCGCAGCGGATGGGCATTCCGCGAATGGGCGCCCAACGCCACTGCTGTCTACCTTATCGGCTCATTCAACAATTGGACAGAAAAAGCAGAGTTCGCCCTCACCCGCATCGACGGCGGAGTGTGGGAAATCACGCTGCCGAAAGACGTGCTGCGCCACGGTGACCTGTACAAGCTGAAAGTGCATTGGGACAGCGGTTGCGGTGAGCGCATCCCAGCCTACTCCACACGCACCGTACAGGACGAGAAGACCCTGATTTTCTCAGCGCAGGTGTGGCAACCGGCGCGCCCGTACAAATTCAAGGTCGCCGACTTCAAGCCCCAGACCAACCCACTGCTCATCTACGAATGCCACATCGGCATGGGCGAGGACAAGGAAGGCGTAGGCACCTATGAGGAATTCCGCGTGAACGTGTTGCCGCGCATCGAAAAAGACGGCTATAACGCCATCCAGATCATGGCGATTCAGGAACACCCATACTACGGGTCGTTCGGCTACCACGTGTCGAGCTTCTACGCCGCTTCGAGCCGCTTCGGCACGCCCGACGAGCTGAAACGTCTCATCGATGACGCCCACAGCCGCGGCATTGCCGTGATTATGGACATCGTGCATTCCCACGCCGTAAAGAACGAGGTGGAAGGACTCGGACGCTTCGACGGCAGCTACGACCAATATTTCTACGGCGACTCGCGCCGCGAACATCCGGCATGGGACTCGCTCTGCTTCGACTACGGCAAGAACCAAGTGCTTCACTTCCTGCTGTCGAACTGCAAGTTCTGGCTTGAAGAGTATCATTTCGACGGATTCCGCTTCGACGGTGTCACGTCGATGCTCTACTACAACCACGGACTCGGTCAGGCATTCTCGTCGTATGACGACTACTACAACGGCGGACAGGACACAAACGCAATCACATATCTGACGCTTGCCAACAAACTTATCCACAAAGTCAACCCCCACGCCATCACCATTGCTGAGGAAATGAGCGGCATGCCCGGACTCGCCAACAAGGTAAGCGACGGAGGCATCGGCTTCGACTACCGCATGGCGATGGGCATCCCCGATTTTTGGATAAAGACCATAAAAGAGAAAAAAGACGAGGACTGGAAGCCTACAGCCATCTTCTGGGAGCTGACCAACCGCCGCGCCGACGAAAAGACAATCAACTATGCCGAAAGCCACGACCAGGCACTTGTGGGCGACAAGACGATAATCTTCCGTCTTATCGACTCCGACATGTATTGGCACATGATGGTTGACGACCACAACATGAACGTGGACCGCGGCATCGCGCTCCACAAAATGATACGCCTCGTCACGCTCGCCACAATCAACGGCGGCTACCTCAACTTTATGGGCAACGAGTTCGGTCATCCGGAATGGATCGACTTCCCGCGCGAAGGCAACGGCTGGTCGTACAAGTACGCACGCCGCCAATGGAGCCTCGTAGACCGCGAAGACCTGAAATACAAATTCCTCGGCAAGTTTGACGAGGACATAATACACCTTGTCCGCTCAAAACGCAATTTCCAGGCAACCCCTGTTGAGAAGCTTTGGGACAAGGACGATGACCAAGTGCTGGCGTTCAAACGTGGCGACCTCGTGTTTGTGTTCAACTTCAACCCGTCGAAATCGTTCTCCGACTATGGCATACTCGCGCCGGAGGGATGCTACAGCCACGTGCTCAACTCCGACCAGGACATCTACGGCGGCTACAACAACATCGACACCACAGTGAAGCACCTGACCATCAGCGATCCCCTGTATCAGCCCCATGGCATCGGCTGGCTGAAGCTTTATCTGCCGGCACGCTCCGTGCAGGTGTTGCGCTACAAAAAGTGACAATAACAAGACAATTAATAAGCCCTATTAATTCAAACAACCGCGGCGATTCTCTCTCACAATCTATGCCGCGGTTGTTTTTTTTATTATTTTCAAGATTTTGTCAAAAAAATACATCTATCATTCACACTAAAATACGTAACTTTACCCGCAAACCAAACATTTAATAACTTACGGTATGAAAAAACTACTATCGATCATGGCAATAGGGCTTGCGGCATTGACTGCCAATGCCGGTCCTGGAGTGTTCAACCACCTCGGTTTCGGGGCAGGAATTGGCACAAGCGGCATAACCATTGAAGCCGCCACACCGATTACCAACTTTGTCAACCTTCGCGCAGGAGTGTCGTGGATGCCGGCAATCACATTCAATGCCGACGCCGACTTCACATACACCATGATGTCGGAGACACAAACCGGCACCGTCAACCTTAAAGGCGACTTCGGTCGCGTGCAGGGGCAAGTTATTTTCAACGTCTACCCAGTACCCAAAGTCCCTGTATACGTTGCCGCAGGCGCTTATTTCGGAGGCGACAAACTGCTCAAGATCACCGGACACAGCTCCGACCTTGCCAATCCAGACGCGCAGGCAGTGATCGGCGACTACAAGATTCCTGCCGACAAAGACGGAAACATCTCAGGTGGTTTCAAGGTAAAGAATTTCCGTCCGTATCTCGGCATCGGATGGGGGCGCATGATTCCGGGCAAGATTGTGAATTTCTCAACCGAACTCGGCGTGCAGTTTGAGGGTACTCCGGAGCTGTATACCGACTATGGCGAAATCGATGAGTCAATCACAGAGGACGACAACACATTCAACAAAGTGGCCAACGCGCTGAAGGTGTATCCGACACTCACATTCCGCATCAACTTCAAGGCATTCTAAAAATGCCACCAACCAGTAACGACAAAGCCACTCAAATTTGAGTGGCTTTGTCGTTACTGATTGAGTATTTTCTCATATATCGCCCGGCGCTGCGCCATAGATATTGAGATATCGAATTTTCCCGCCATTGCCTTGCAATCCGGCTTCATCCGCCGGCGCAAGTCGGGATCGGCAAGCTTTTGGATGCCATTTTTGAAATCCTCCACACTGAACGGGTTGCAAAGGAATCCCGTCACCCCGTCTTTGAGATATTCGCGGATGCCCTGCACGTCGGAGCCAACCAACGGCACACCTTCGCAAAGCATTTCCAAGCCAGCCATTCCAAGCCCTTCCCTAAGCGACGGCATCACACCGATGTCGGCACAGGCGGCAATAACCTCAGGCATATCGCTGTGGAAACCGATAAACACCGTCTGCACGCCGCCCTTCTCCGAGAGGTCGGCAAGTTCTTGCGCCACAGGGTCGGATGTCGTTTCATGTCCGCAAACCACAAAGACAAATTTGTCCTTGTCAGGAAGTTCGGCGAGAGCCTTGACTATAATCGTCTGATTCTTGTAATGCACCAGTCTGCCCACCGCCAGCACCGCTGTCTTGTCGACAGGCACGCCGCATTTACGGCGAAATTCATCCCTATCTGCCACAACGTTTCTGAAGCGTCGGCAATCAAGCCCCACACCACTTATCTGGAACACATTTCTGCAGTGCGTGGCTTTCATATAACCATAATCCTGACTGTTGACAGTTATTATGGCGTCGCAGAATCTCGATGCGAAACGTTCAACAGTGTTGCATGCAAGAAACAGTTTTCGGGAAGAAATTGGAGAATATGGCAATCCGTGGGTCGTATATATCACCTTCGTGCCCTTTCTTCTATATTTCCGCGCCGCCACCCGGGCGAAAAGCCCGACTGCGGTGGTGTGGCAATGCACAAGGCCAAAATGCCTCGACGCCAGCAACTGTTTCAGCTGCTTGTAAAACTTCAGATTGTTTCTCGACAGCATTGAATTGCTGTCCACGCGTGCATCGACAAACGTCACTCCCTTCTCCTGCATTATGCGGAGAGTATGCTCCTCCCGGGCGCTATTGTCGGCCATCGCAAACACACGATAGCCCATCTGATTGAGCATATCAATGTCGCTCCACAGGAAATGGAACATTCCTATGGTATTGGTCACAATCAAAGCGTTTCTCACAGCCATCGCAGAAGCCTTTACTTTGTGCGTCTCACAGAGCGGACAGCACCGCTGGAGCTGCTCGACGACGGTTTTTTCTTCTTTGTGGTCTTCTTTTTCTCCGGTTTCTTCTTCTCGGTCTTCTTTTTCGTTGTCGTAGACTTTTTCTGACGCACCGAGCGTTTGTTTTTCGGAGTTGTCACAGTTGATGTCTCCTCCTCGACCTCATCGGTGTCGCCACCACGCTCAGACACCACCACGTCGTCCGACAACCCCTCAGCCTTTAGACGCGCCGCCTCTTCAGCCTCCTGCCGCTCAGCAAGCTCCTCACGCGTCGGCACCCACAGATTGCGGTCAAATGCACGCAGACGGTTCTCAATGCTGTCCTGCGCATGCTTCAAGTCGTCGGGGTCAGGAAACATCTGCATCAGCGACAGATTTCGCAAGTTGCGCGTTTTGTAGATGTCGCCCTTATACATTCCAAGCTGGAAATAATCGTCGTAGTTGTATTTGGCAAGGTTGTTGTCGTCGTCGACAAAGATGCTCTGCTGTGCCAGATATGGGCGCAGTTGGTCAAGTTTCACCCAGAACATAGGATATTTTATAGGCTCCCCGCCATAGTCGTCCACACGGTGGAGCACAGGGCAAAGCGCCTGAATCTGCTTTGTGACACGATTTTCGAGGCTGTTGAACTCATAACGCTCAATTGCATAGAAACTGAGCACCTCGTTTGTAGGCACGTCGCTATCCTCTATGACATATTTCGGATTTTTCTCCGTGCTTCCGCGACCGGTTGTATATATGATATGGAATCTGTCGAGCATCTCACCCACCTTTATTTTATATTGGTCGGTAAACACCTCGCGTCCGTCAAGATACTCGTAGGCCGGCACCTGACCGTTGCACACCACCCTCAAGATGATGCGGAACAGGCTCTCCTGCCCGTCGACCGGCTCGTCGGGATAATAGAGCGCAAGGTTTTGAGGCTGCGTCAAGTCGAGTTGACGGTAGATTATGCGTTCCCACATCTTGCTGGCATCGCTCACCTCAGGCTTCTCATAGAAGTCGCGCATACGTTGCGTCACGCCAGCCGCTGTTTCGTCTTTCTTGGTTCTGTCGGTTTTGCGCGTCACCTGTGCCCCAGCCTGCAACGACAGGCCGGCGAGCAAAGCCACTGCAAATATATATCTCAGTTTTTTCATATCTCAACTTGTTTCGTTGTCAATTTTTAGTTTACAATCACCTCCATCGGCGACAGGTCACGGACAATGCCGTCAGGGCCCTTCGCACGTATACGCGTGATGTAGAATCGCTTGCCGCGCGAGAGTCGGCGGAAACTTGTCTTCTGACGCTCCGAGAAGCGCGACCCTGCCGATTTCTCCGGCATCGCGTTGCCCATCGAGTCAAACACGATAGTCTCGAAATTCACCACAGAATAGTGCACGTTCAGCAAATCGTCGTCGATAGCAGCATCAAGCCCGTCGGCAGCCAACAAAAGCGATTTTGCAAATGGCTTCGAGCCTTTATAGTGGTTTTCGTTTCCTTTCGAGTCCTTATATGCGATATATGCCGTCGGATCGGGCAGCTTGCGCACACGGAATGTAGTCGTAGACACCGTCTGCGAACGGCCTTCGAGAGTGGCAGTCACCGTAATTACGCATTCCGCACCCACACGCGTAGGATGAGCGTTCCAATGGTCGCCGCTGCGCGTCAGCGAACCGTTGGTCATCGTGGCAGACACTGCATTTTGCGCCACGCCAGGCACTGATATGCTTATCGGGTTGTTGATTCCGGCATAAAGCACGTTCATCATCGTCGCCGACACAGTGGCTGTAGGTTCGATTACGGTGTAGTCCGACTGGAACGGATAGCGTGAAGTGGTACCGTCTCCGCGGGTCACGTCAAGGTATCCGCTGTAGGTGAACGTACCCGTCTGTCCAGCCATGAACTCGTAAGTCCGGGTGTTGGCAGGCAGCTGGCGGCCATTGACGAATATTGCCGGACGCTGCGTAGTGTCGACCGCCGCAAGCACAATGTCGGCACTGTATTTTCCGCCCCTCATCACGAGTTTCGAGTTAGGAATCACGAATGCGTCAAGTTTGTTTACGCGCACATCGCCCGCGTCCACACTCGCCACAAGCGTCTGCAAAGCCTCGCCCTCAGCAAAGAGCAGGTCGTTCTGCAGCTTCGACAGCAGCGTGACAGACGCCACGACAGGCATATTCTCAAACATTCCCGACACCCACGGCACTTTTATCATCGAGCCTTTCTGAAGCACCGGCTCCGTTGCCAGCGCCTTCTGAATGGCAGCCTGCTTCTTGGGGTCGGCAATGTAGGCGGCGATATACTTGCGATATGCCGCCAGCCTACGCTCCAGCTTTGCGCCGTTTCCGTAGGTCACCATTACCTTCGACGAAGCCTCGAGGTTGTCCTGGTTCAGGATGTTGTCCACCTTACCATCCACGCCGTCGGCATCGCGCACGATGGCAAGTTTCAGAGAATCGATGTATTTGTAGAGCGACAGCGTCTGCCGGCGCACGTCGGCAGCCTTGTCAAGCCACGGCTTGCCCTTCTGCGGATTCTGCCGTGTGAATTCCTCCAATTGCATATAGAGGGCGGCATTACGGTCGCTGACGTTGCTGTTTGTGCGTTTCAGACCGTCTTCGACAAGCGTGAACCCGTTGAGCACGTCGCTCGACACGTTGAGCGCGAGCATCGCCGTCAGAACGATGTACATCAAGTTGATCATCTTCTGACGCGGGGACATTCTTGCCACATTTCCGTTTGCTCCCATATTGCTTTAAATCCTTTCGCTTTAGTTCTATTGTTCAGTTTCTTCGCCGCCGGCTTTCTGTTCCGGAGCCTCCGCCGGTTTTTCAGGCTCAGCAGGCATCGCAGAGCCCATCGGGCGGTACATGTTGATGGTCATCGCCGTGATCATCTTCTCGTAGACAGAGTTGAGCTGCTGCATGTAGCGCGCCATCTTCTGCGTTTCCTCGCAATAATGGTCGCTCTCAGCCGCAGCCTTGTCATACATGTTGCTTATGTCCTTCAATCCGCGGTTCACACGGTCGATATTGTCAAGCTGCGAAGAAATGCTCTTCAACTGGATTTCATAGATGGTGTTGAGCCCGGCAATGTTGCGGTTGAGGCTTGTCATCTGCTCAACGTAGCCAGTCGAGCTTTCCGAGATGTTTTCCGAGTTGTCGGTAATCGCCTTGTAACTGTCGAGCAGTACAGTTGAAACGCGGTTGAGCGCCTCCGTTGTCTGACGCAGCTGCTCCATCTGCTCAGAGATGGCGGCAAGCTGGTCGGTGTATTGCTGAGTGACGCTCGTCATGCCCTGCAAGTCGGGAGCGTCGCCGCCAACAACAACAGTTCCAGCCACGCCCGTTGCATTTGCTGTCTCGCCGCCAGCCACCGCACCTCCGCCGATAACGACAGAGCCGTTGACACCGTTTCCGCCCTTGAAATCAGGACGGTCCTCAGGATTCTTGGTGTTGAACACCTCAAACACCTCTTCCCAATGGTATTCGCGTGGCGGACGGTCGAACGCCGTAAGCACGAACATAAGCACCTCCGTACCCATACCGATTGACAACAGCGCGTTTCCACCCGGCAGGTGAAGGATTTTGAAAAGGGCACCCCAAATTACGACAGCGGCACCTATACTGTATGCGAAATTGAAAAAGCGCTGACCTTTTTCTCCAGAAAGAAAGGCCTCGACACCGTTTTTATATCTTTTAATCTTGCCCATGATGCAGCAATATTGTTTTGATTCTTACTTTATTTCTTAACTTTCACTTTTCCCTTTGTGAAGCCAATCTGAGTGCGCACACAACGGAAGCCTATGAATGAATGCTGCTCGTTCTGGTACTCCCAGGCACGCAAGTCAGCACGCACATTGTGGGCAATGTCCTTCCACGATCCGCCACGTATCACCTTGCGTTTCATCCGGTAAGGATCCTCGCCCGCGGCATTGTAGCGGTATTCAGGGTTGATGTCGCTTGTCAGCTTGTCAAGACTTTCGGTAAACGCCGTCGAAGTCCATTCGCTCACGTTGCCCGCCATGTCGTAGAGACCGTTGTCGTTAGGCTCATACGTGCCGCACTTCGATGTTATCAAGTTTCCGTCGCGCACGTAGTTGCCCTCTCCCGGCTTCAGGTTGGCATAGAAGCAACCGTCGTCGGTCATAGGCATCTCGCCTGCCCACGGATACTTGTTCTCGTTGATACCGGCACGCGCGGCGATTTCCCATTCAGCCTCCGTCGGCAGACGGAACGGCTCGATGTAGACGCCCTGCTTGCCCAGCGAGCGTCGCAGATAGTCGGTGCGCCAGTTTGCAAACGCGTTGGCCTGCTCCCACGACACGCCCACTACAGGATAGTCGCTGTAGCCCGGATGCGAGAAATACAGACGCGTGTACGGCTCGTTGTATGCGTTCTCGAAGTCGTTTATCCACACCGTCGTGTCGGGATAAACGTTGACGATATACGTGTTCAGGAAGTCGTAGTCGCTCGACAGACGGCGCGTTATTGTCTCGCGCACGATGTCGCCATTGTCGTTGACATACGCCGTATCCTTGGATATGAACGGGTTTTCTGTCGGCACAGGCACGTCGGTGTTGTAGTTGCGGCGTGTCGGGTCGATGCGGTTCTTGCGCTTCGCCGCCTCGGTGAGATTGTAGGTCTCGTAGCGGTAGTTCATCTGCGAAGCATCGAGTTCGGTCACACCCGTTATAGGATTCAACTTATAGACGCTCTGAATGGCGCGCTGCTCGTCTTCCGTAGGGTTTCTCCACGGAATAGGCTTTTTCCAGTTAAGATAAGGCTTGACAGGGTTTCCTTCCTTGTCTTCCTCGATTTTAAACTCCTCGTCGCCACCGTATGCAGGGTCGGCAAGACGCTCGCGGATAATTGAATCGCGCACCCAGTAGACAAACTGCCGGTATTTGGCATTTGACACCTCCGTCTCGTCCATCCAGAAGGACTCCACCGAAGCGCCGTTAGCCTGCGCCTTGATGTTCCACGTGCTGTCGTCGGCATTCGGGCCGAGCTGCATCGACCCGCGTTCGATAAGCACCATGCCGTAAGGCGTCGGTTCGCCCAGAGCCGAACCTCTGACTCCCGTCACCTCGCCTCCGTCGCCGCCCATCGACGCTTTCGGAGAGAATGCGCAAGAAGTTGCCAACGCCGCCAATGCGATATAAGTTGCTGTTTTCTTCATATTCTTACATTATGCGAATGCTCTTATGCTTATTTTTATTTTTCCCCGCAAGATTCAGCTTCATGTTGTATCCCACAAGGATCTCGTGGCTTCCGCTGCTTGCCTTCGAGATTGCCGAAAGCGGATAGTCGTAGCTGTAGCCAACGAAAAAGTTCTTATACTCTGCGCCCAGTTGCAGCGAGACGGCGTCGTTGTAGCGATAAGCCACGCCTCCCGAAAGGAACCTGTTGTAGCGCACGCGCGCCGTCACTTCCGCCTGCACCATACTCTTGATGTCGGAACGGAGCAACAAGGACGGTTGTATTTCAAATAACGTATTTTTTATCGGAATATTGCTGCCAGCCATGAAATAAAGCATTCTTCCCGCCTGCGACTCATAGCCGGAATCGTCGCTGCCCTCCTGGGTGTTGAGTTTCACGGTCGGTTGTGTGATGTGGGTCATCGACAGTCCAGCCCACAGGATTTTATGGGTATACCAAACTCCGAAATTCAAGTCGAATGCCGTGCCGTGAAGGTCGTTGGTGGGGATTGCATTGTCGTTTTTCTCGTGGTAGTCGTCACCGTCGGGAATATACACCTCAGAGCCTTTGAATCCCTGGTCGAAAAGGCCGAGCTGCACACCGATGCTCAGCGTGCCTTTGAAAAGTTTCATCTTGTAGCTTGCCTGCGCGCCGGCGTTCAGGTTGCTGAACAAGCCGAGGCTTTCCTGCTGCACCATCACGCCCACGCCGATGCGCTTGCCGAAAAGCTTCACGGGCATATCGGCGCCTGCAAGAAATGCCTTTGGAGCTTTGGGAATGCCTATCCATTGCAGACGCGTTCCGCCGCCGATGTGCAGATAGTCGGTCGTGCCTGTGGCGGCAGGGTTGTAGTATGCCGGCATTGTCCAATACTGCGACAGCTGCGTGTCGAACTGCGCCGACACCGACAAGACGGTCAGCAGCGCGGCGAGCGTTGCCAGCAGTCGGCGATATGTATTGTCAAGTTTCTTCAATTTTCTGTCATTCAAAATAGAACGTAAACACCACCATGTTTGATGTCACTTTGTCGAGCGACTTGGTGAATTTCTGCTTGTCGATGTCGTCGACAAGGTCAGGGCGGTCTTTTTTCAGTATATTTTTAAGCCCGAAACAGAACTTAACCTCCGGCACGAACTTGAAAAACGGCACATACACGTCGAGTCCGAAACCGAGGGTAAGATAAATGTCGGTGTTGCTCAGCTGCAGCAGCTCGCCGTCCTTGCGCTTCGACACGTCGAAAGCCGCCATTGCGCCAGCCGTGACGTAAGGGCGCAGATTGTGATAGCGTTTGGCCGACATTTTCACATCGACCGGCACCACAACGCTGCTGTTTTTCAGATTCTGCTTCTCAAGCTCGCCGGTGCTTGACTCGCGGAATGTCACGGTCTTGCTTCCAAAATACATTCCCGGCGACAGTCTGAGATTGAAATGCTCTGCAAGCCGCAAGTCGCCCATGATGTTGACGCAAAAGCCCGGAGCAAGCTCAGCCACTTCCGGATACCACGTCTCTCCGCTCTCGGTGACAAAACCGTTGCGCGTCATGCCAAGGCTTTGATTGTGGAAACCCACAGAGAATCCGTAATGCAGACGTTTCATATCGGCATACGGACGGTTGAGTATCTTGTCGTTGTCCTGCGCCCGCAGAACGGGCACGGAGACAAACAAGACAGCAGTCATTATTAACAATCTCAGCATTTTCATATACCGAATAAACGCAAAATAGCCGCCGTTATTGCAAACGCCGCGAAAAATCGCTAATTTTGAAGCCTATCTATTGACTAAGGCTACGATTATGAAAGATAACGACTGGAAACAACGTCTGAACATTGTCTATTCGACAAATCCCGATATGCAGTACGAAACCGACGACGTGGAAGAAGAAGAAACTCTGCCGCCTTCGAAACAGAAGTTGCGCATAATGCTCGACAAGCGCAACCGCAAGGGCAAGGAGGTGACGCTGGTCACCGGCTTTGTGGGGTCGGACGACGACCTCAAGGATTTGGCGCGCTCGCTAAAGACAAAATGCGGCGTGGGAGGCTCTGCCCGCGGGGGCGAGATCCTGATACAGGGCGACTTCAGGCAGCGTGTCAAAGACCTGCTCTCTGCCGAAGGCTACAACGCCAAAATCATCTAACCGCAAGCTCCTGAATTATGAACGACTCTGTAAGCATTAGTTTCTCAGCCTTTGTTGCTGACATTAGAGACATTATATACAAAGGAAAAAACACGGCTATATCATCCGTCAACTCCGTGATGATTGCCACATATTGGAATATCGGCAAAAGAATTGTCGAGGAGGAGCAACAGGGCAAAAGTCGCGCAGACTACGGCAAACGCCTCATTGAGGCCCTTGCCTATGAATTGTCAAATGAGTTTGGATCAGGATTCAGCAAACGATACCTTGCATACTTTAGAAAATTCTACCTTTCATTCCCCGACTTGAAGATTTTGCAAACGCGTTTGCAAAATCTAAGATGGTCACACATCATCACCGCACTAAGAGTGGATGATGTGACGGCAAGACGATGGTATTTGGAAAATGCCGCATCGCAGATGTGGAGTGTCCGCACATTAAACCGCAACATATCTACCCAATACTATGAACGGCATTTCCAAACACCCGAAGCAACGACGTCAAACATTACCGACTCACCACAAGCCTGTGAAATACTCAAAAGCCCATTTATCGCTGAATTCCTCGGATTCAAGCAAGATGAATCCATCAATGAAAAAAGTCTGGAATCAAGTATTATTACCCATTTAAAAGAATTTCTTATGGAATTGGGAAAAGGTTTTGCATTTATGGGTCGACAACAACACATCCGCACTGATGCTGAAGATTATTTCATTGACCTCGTTTTTTATAACGTCATATTGAAATGCTATGTGCTAATTGATTTGAAAATTGGCAAAATCACTCATCAAGATGTGGGACAGATGGATATGTATGTAAAAATGTACGATGAGCTAAAGCGGACTTCTGGCGACAACCCGACCATCGGTGTTGTACTTTGCTCCGAGACCGATTCTGACATTGCCAAATATTCTATTTTGAATGGAAATCAACAATTATTTGCCACTAAATACAAGCTCTATATGCCCACAGAGGAACAACTGCGCAAAGAAATCATACATCAAAAAGAATTGTTCAAACTCCAACATCAATCAGACGCCAAAATAATCTAACCGCAAACTCCTGAATTATGATTCTAATCAACAAAGCGTCGGCTGGCTCCGGCAAGACATACACTCTCGTAAAGGAGTATCTGATAATGCTGCTCGGCAAGAAGACCGAGGGCGGAAACTACATCCTCGACAAGCATCCCAACGACAACCACCGCTACATCCTCGCCATCACGTTTACAAACAAAGCGACGGAGGAGATGAAGAGCCGCATTGTCGAAACGCTCGATGTGCTTGCGTCAAATCCCGACGAAAGCCCTTACATCACCGATTTGACCACGATGTTAGGAGCATCGAAGGATGACATCAGCAAGAGTGCGGGAATTGCCGAACGCCAGATGCTTGAAGATTACACCAATTTCAATGTGTGCACAATCGACACTTTTTTCCAGAAGATTCTGCGCACGTTTGCCTACGAGGTCAATCTGTCGAGCAACTACGGAGTGGAACTCAACGACGAATATGTTGTGGAGCTTGGCGTGAACAACCTGAAAACGAGATTGCACGACGAATCAGGCAAAAAAAACAAGAGCCTCAGCCATTGGCTGTGGATGTTTGTACAGGATTCCATAAAGAACGGCAGTTCGTGGGACGTGTTCTATAAACCCAAGAGCAAGAAAACGGTCGACAATTCGCTGTATAATTTTGCAAAGGTGCTGACAAATGAGGTGGTGAAAAAAAACAGCAAGCAGCTGTTTGACTTTCTCGCCGACCCGAAAAACATCCAGGCGTTCAACGTGGCGCTGAACAGCGGCATCACCAATCTGATTTCAGAAGTAAAGGAATGCGTGGATGAGATTTTCAAAATGCTGGAAGGTCCAGGCATAAAAGCCAACAAAAACTTCACCAATTTCCTTGATGCCCTGAACAACTCCGCCAATCCGTTCCTGATAAAAGATTTAGACAAAAAAGTCGAAAAAAAAATCGCCGATCAATCTTTCGTCAACAAAAATAGCGCAAGTGTAAACGACATCGCCATTTGCGACTGCTTGACTCAAATACTGGATAACAACACGGTGTATGCCTCGTACAAAAAGATTCTTGACCTCACCTACCAGCTCGGTCTGCTGGGCGACATCAACGCCAGCATGCAGGATTTCACCAACGAGAACAACACAATATTGCTCTCCGGCACAAACGACATCGTGAAGCGTATCATCGATGGGTGTGAAACGCCTTTCATCTATGAGCGCATCGGCATGTATCTGCACAATTTCCTGCTCGACGAGTTTCAGGACACGTCGAGGATGCAGTGGGAAAATTTGCTGCCGCTTGTCAGAAACGGTCTGGCAAACGGCCACGACAGTCTGATTATCGGAGATGTGAAGCAAAGCATATACCGCTTCCGCAACTCCGACCCGCAACTGCTCCACTCGCAGCTGAAGGTCGACTTCAGCAACGACAGCATTAAATACAACGAGGGACGCAGCATCAATTGGCGCAGCGCGCGCAACATAGTCCTTTGGAACAACGCGTTTTTCCGATTCCTGTCGATGGCTCTCAACATGGATGAGTTCTACGCCGACGTGGAGCAGGAGGTGTCGCCTAAAAACGAGAAACTGCCCGGACATGTCGTTGTGGCAAGGAGGGAGATTCCCGACAAGAAAAAGGACACCGACGACAGCAATGACAGCAAAACTGAAAGCAACGATAACAGCAACGACAACAGCAACGACAATGATTCGAATTTCAAAGAGTGGGCTATAGAAAAGATGATTGTCGACCTGCAATCGCTGCTCGCCCGCGGCTTCAAGCAGAAAGACATCGCCGTGCTGTCAAACACCAACCGTGAGGGTCAGCTTGCCATCAGCCGCATCATGAAATGGAACATCGAGAATCCCGACAAACAGATGAAAGTGGTGTCGGAAGAGTCGCTGCTTGTCATCTCGTCGCCGGCGGTGAGAATTGTGGTCAACATCCTGAAGATGCTCGACCGGTGCGAGGCGCACAACGAGGACGGACGAGAGATGCCCATGGTGTTGAGACGATTCGAGGCAAACCGCAGCGAGGGTATGGACACTTCGGAGGCTTTTGAAGACGCTATCGTCAGCAAAGACGAGGATATAGCCGACTATATCGACCGCTTATACGAAACGTCGAAATCGGCGTGTCTCGACAGTGTGGTCGAACAAATCATCAAAAGCCAGCTGTCGAAACAGATGACTGAGGAAAACACTCCGTATCTGCTTGCCTTCCTCGACAGCGTAGTCGACTTCATGAGCCGCTACGGGTCAAACATCCATCATTTTCTGAAATGGTGGGACAAGGTTGGTCCGGGCTTGTCGATTTCCTCGCCCGACAACATCGATGCCATCCGCGTAATCACAATCCACAAATCCAAAGGTCTGCAATTCCCTTGTGTGCTGATTCCAATGTTCGACTGGAATTTCGACCAATCGTCAATTGAATGGATTGAGACCGCCGGATTCAAGGACAAACTGCCGAAAGGCGTGGCGATTCCGCCTATCGTGCCCGTGAAACGCGACAATAAAAGTACCTTATTCGACAAAGAATTCAAAAAAATTGCGCGCAGCAACATAATGGACTCCCTCAACAAAACGTATGTGGCTTGCACGCGCGCGCAATACGAACTTATTATATATACCGAAAACAATAAAGAATTGGGCTTGCAGCTGTCGCAATTTCTGGAAACGTGCCGCAACAACGGCATTGCTCCGACGCCGACCGAGAATTGCGACCCTGATGTGGTTTACGAGCTCGGCAAACCAATGCTGCGCAGCGACATCCCTGCCCTCAACAGCGACGACAACGCGCTTCCCGACAATGTGGAGAGCCGGATAATGCCTCCCTACTCTGTGGTTTCCGACGTGGACAGGTGGAAACTGACGTCGCCCGACATCATCATCGACGTGCGCGGCACGACACGATGGGTTGGCGAGATGCTCCACAAAGTGATGGAGAGGGTGCGCACACCAAAAAATCTCAAAAAGGCATTCGGCCGCGCATTGCACCGCGGCATGATAACTGAAGAGGAGCACGATGAGTATCTGGCTCTGCTCAGCAAGCGGCTCGCCGACCCGCGGGTGGCTGATTGGTTTGCCAACGACAACCGCCTTATGCTCGAACGGTCGGTAACCATTGGCGGAAATGGGCAGAAACGCCCCGACCGAGTAGTGATGAAACCGAACGGCGAAATCATTATTGTCGATTACAAGTTTGGCGACCGTAGTGATGACAACGATACCAAATACAAGCGCCAGGTGGCTGGCTACAAAAGGGCGGTCTGCGACGCACTGGGATGCCGACCAGGCTGTGTGTCAGGCTATGTATGGTATATCCACTCGGGCGACATATTAGCCGTATAACTTACCAAAAGCTTACATTTTCGAGCCGTTGCAATCGTAAAAAACGATTGCAACGGCTCTTGTTCTATAAGAATTTGCGATAACCATTATCGTTAGAATCATCGACCAACGCTTTACGAAGGATTGCGCAGGCAGTAATTTTGCAATCGGAAAAAATGATACAGCGACTATAAGAACAACGACTATGCAAGTAACAACAACATTTCTTTGGATTGCCATCGTGGGCGCAATCATTCTGGCTTTCGCCTTCCACGCCATCTACAAATTCAACCGCGCCACGGGCAACAACCATGTGTTTGGCATGGACCATGATGAAATTTACTACCATGACAACGACATTGAAGATGACGAAGACTGATTCAGACGTATTGCACGAACATCTGAAAAGCGTATGTCTTTTCTTTGCCGACTATGCGGCAAACCTGCTGGCCTGCGGCGCCACAAGTATGCGCACACAACGCAACGTGGCGCGAATGGCGGCGAAATGGAATGTGTCGGCGCAGATAATAATCCTGCCAAACACGGTCGACATGTGCGTCTGGGACGCCGATGGAGAGCATTCATACAAGCAGACGGTCAGCGTGCCACACAAGCCCATAAGCTTTGCCATCAACACCAAACTGAGCAACTTGAGCTGGCTTGTGGTGGAAAACTCTCTGCCATCTTTCGACGACGCCCGCAAGGCATACCAAAAGATTATCGACACAACACGCCCCGTCAACAAATGGCTGGTGATGATTCTGGTAATGTTTGCCAACGCTTCATTCTGCCGACTTTTCGGTGGCGACTTCCAGTCAATGGGCATAGTGGCTCTCGCAACGCTGGTGGGATATTATCTGAAAATCATTATGCTTGACGCGCATGCCGACATGAGAATCGTGTTTATCTGCTGCTCGTTTGTGTCTGCCGTGATAGGCACGGCTGGCTACGTGTTCGGCATAGGCTCAACGCCAGAGCTGGCTCTCGGAGCAAGCGTGCTCTACCTGATTCCGGGAATCCCCTACATCAACTCGGTGAGCGACATGATCGACAACCACCATCTTTGCGCGTTTGCGCGATTTATGAACGCCGTAATCCTGACCGTGTGTATCGCAATCGGCCTGACTGGCGGATTCTTAATAATGAATATTAGATTGTTTTAGACTACTTTTGTTTCCAATGGAGATTTTTTTAGCAATTCTTCAAGACGCTTTTTTTGCAGCGGTGGCGGCGATTGGCTTCGCAAGCATCAGCAATCCGCCCCGGTCGGCTTTCAAATATTGTGCGCTGATAGCCGCCGTGGGCCACGCCACGCGCTTTTGCCTCATGAATCTTGCCGGATGGCAGATTATTCCGGCAAGCATCATTGCGGCTCTGCTTATCGGCGCTCTTGCCGTCTATCTGTCGCACTACGCCAAGTGTCCGCCCGAGACGTTTTCGTTTCCGTCGCTGCTGCCGATGATTCCGGGTATGTATGCCTACCGCACGTTTCAGGCTATGTTTCTGTGCATGACAAACACGCTCGACGAGCAGGCGTTCAACCATTATGCATATCTGCTTGAGTTCAACGGTCTGGTGACGGTGTGTGTGGTCGGAGGAATGGTGATCGGGCAGATTCTGCCGATGCTGGCGATGAAGAGATTTTCATTCAGCGCGACAAAATAATTTCGATTCAATCAATCTCGTTTATATAATATCGGCTGCATCTCGGCATAACATTTTCAAACAAGTTTGAATGTTCTGCACTCGATTTGCACTATCTTTGCCCTATGGAATTAAGACAACTGAAATATTTCGTCAAAACTGCCGAACTGCTCAACTTTTCTGAGGCAGCGCGCAACCTTTACATCACGCAAAGTACGCTTTCTCAACAGATAAAGCAACTTGAGGCGGAACTCGGAACGCAACTGTTCGAGCGAAACACCCACGGGGTAGTGCTGACCGAAAGCGGTGAGGAACTACTGCCGTATGCGCGAAAGACGCTACACACCGCCGACAGCTGCGTGGAGCATATCCGCGACATAAAGAATGTGGTCACCGGTTCGCTAAACATCGGCGTGACATACACGTTCTCGCCTATCCTCACCGAAACACTGCTGTCGTTTATGAAGCTGTACCCGAACGTGAAACTCAACATCTTCTACAAGACGATGGAGGAACTGATGGCGATGCTCGACAAGCGCGACCTCGACTTTGTGCTGGCTTTCAAGCCTACGGGGACGGCGCAATATGCGCGCATATCGTCACACATACTTTTCGACAACCATTTGGTGGCAATCGTGTCGGAGAGCCATCCGCTGGCAAAGAGGCAGAAGGTGACGCTCGAGGAACTGCAGGGCTACGATTTCGCTCTGCCGAGCAAGGGCTTGCAGGCGCGAAATGCCTTCGACTCAATGGTGGAAGGCAAGGCATACCGCTTCAACACTCGCATTGAGCTGAACGAGGTCAACATCCTGCTGAAGCTGGTGAGGGAGAGCAATTTGGTGACAATCGTGTCGGAAGCCACAATCTACGGCGTGGAGGGAATCCATGCAGTGAGACTCGACGTGCCGGGCAACACCTACGAGATGGAGGGTTGCATACACGTGCTGAAGGATTCATACCAGAAAAGCAGTGCCAAGAAGTTTGTGCAACTGCTCAGCGAATCTGATTCCATCAAGGAACGCGCGTTCAACTGGCTGTCGTCGGGATTTATGGAATAGACAATTATTCATCCATCTATTTTTAAGAATCAGCCCCCGGAGCATCCGTGCTTCGGGGGCTGAATATTATCGTATATGTGTCTATGCTACTTCTTCACCACGCGGCTCACCGTTGTGCCTGCCGCTGTAGCCACTTTGAGCATATAGATGCCCGGTGCGCATTGGCTCAGGTCGATTCCCGACTCGCCTTCCGAACGAGCGGCAAGGCGTCCGTCAGCGGCATACGCCTCTACCGAGATTACTTCATCGGCTGAGTTTACGTTGACAAATCCCTCGGTCGGGTTCGGATAGACGCTTACGGCTGCCGATGTCTCGACATTGCCGACGCCTGCCTCGCCTGCCACAAACTCAAACGGCTGTGCGTCGGCTATCGCGAAGTCGGTGGAGCCGTTGTTGAAGCTTACCACGTTGAACGAGTATTTACGTCCCTGCTTAACCGAGGCTTTCATCATTGTCATTGTCACGATAAGGTCGACTTTGTCTTTGTCGCCAAGCGACACCGCCGGTTTTGTTGTCGTAAGCACTGTGCCGGCCTCCACGTCGCGCAACTCGCAAAGAAGATTGCCTTTCACGTTCACTTTGGTCTTGTTGCTGATGGAAACCGAGAACTTCACTTTGTCACCCGGGTTGATAGGATTTTTGTCGGCTGTTATTGGTGCGGCGAGCGCAAGATCGACCGACTCGCCGAAGGTGATGTCGTTGCCTTTCACGTTCATTATCGTTGCATCGTCGTAGTACATGCGAATCCAATCGTTTAATCTGTCCGCCTCGCGCGACACTGCCCATATCGTGTATTTGCCGTCAGGAAGGTTGTTCAGCTGTTCGTCAAACGAATACATCAGGTTGGAGCTGATCATGTTGCCTGCCGGAATCTCGGCATTCTTGATTGTCGAGAATGCCACGCAATTGAAGTCCTCGTCGTAGATGGCCACCGAAATGCCGCCATTAAAGTCGTGGACTGTAGACATATTTGCTATACACTTGACATTGACGTCAAGCTGCTCGCCTTTCTTCAACGAGCTTTGCACTGGCTTTACTTGTCCGTCATAGCCAAACATGTTGTAGATCATCAGCGGCATGTGTCCGCTGTCGCCTGTCATTGTCTCGTCTTTGACCACTGAGACGCTCTGCATTGTGTTGAAGCCGCCCGAACCGCCACCGGTGCCGAGTGCTGATGGATTCATGGCGTCGACATCGAAATATCCGTCAGAAACGCCGCCCCATCCCCAGTTGATGTGGAAAAAGTTGTTTGTGTCATATCCGTCGGCTACGAAGCAGTGGCCGCCGGCCGATCCCTGACCGGAGAAAAGCAACGGATGCGAGGCGTCAAGTTCTTTTTTGACTACTTCCACAAATGCCGCCTTGTCGTACTGCGCACGATAGTGAATCTGGCAGTTGTAGCCGAAGCGGCTGAGGGCATACGGGATGTCGGCATCCTGTGCGCCGCTGGCACTGGAGGCGTAGTCCATATTTACCGCCGCACCCAGGTCGAAACACAGTTTTGCCACTGCGTTGGCCTGTTCGTCGGTGTAGGCGAGTGTCGACACATAGGAGTCGAGCATCTTGTCCCAGTCATATTCCGACTTTGAGAAGTCAACCTGCACGCGTGTGCCGTTGGTGCAACGGTAGGATGTGCTGAATGCCTGTGGCTTCAACGGCCATTTCCAGTAGTCGCACACCTGTGCCATCGCTGTTGCCACGCATCCCACAACCGAACGTTTCTTGGTGGTGATGTCGACAGGACAAAGATTGTTGTAAGGCTCAGACTGGTCCCAATGCGCCTTGACCAATGGCTCTACCACGGGCGCTGCGCCGTCGGTCAATGTCTGATGGTTAGCTGCCGCTTCGCCGCTCTGCACCCGTGCCACATAGTCGGCATAACCGTCGAGAAACGCCAGCAGCTGCACCGGCATGTTGGATGTGTCGATGCTGCCGGTTTTTGAGTAGCCCACAAGTTCGGTCAACTGGTCGTCGCCGGCTACAATGACAAAACCTTTGCCGTCGGCTGAATTGAAAATGTAGTACGGAGCGTTGCTGCCGCCGTATGATTTGTCAACTGCGCGGACAAGCTTCTGCGGACCGCTGACAGCCACATATTTCGAAGCCACTCCAAGGGCTTGCGACTGACTGATTTGCGCCGCCTGGATGCTGCCAAAAGCGAGACCGAGCAGCATCAAAGTCGAGATTTTCTTCATTATGTTGCGATTATTTATATTTTAGGCTACAAAAGTAGTGCTTTTTTCTTACTTCCGCCACGTTTCTTCCTGTCTTTAAGTTTTCTTCAACAATCGCAACACGTTCTTAAACGACGACAGGCGTCTCCCTTCAATGGGAAACGCCTGTTGTCGTTTTGCTTTTCCTGTGAGGATTAAGCCTCGTGGATAGCGTCGCTTGGGCAGTTTTCTGCGCAAGTACCGCAGCTGATGCAAGTGTCTGGATCGATTTTATAGATATCGCCCTCTGAGATTGCCTCTACTGGGCATGCTGCTGCACATGTACCGCAAGCTACACAGTTGTCATTGATTACGTAAGCCATTTTTGTAAGTTTTATTTATTTGTTTATAATTGCTGTATGCAAAGATAATGCAATTCGTGTGGATTTGTTGCGATGTTTCATCCTTTTCTTCTTTTCAATATTATATCACACTATATTTCAGCAACTTATGTTTCACTATTTGGACTGATTGCAATTTATTCGTATTTTTGCACCATAATTTATAGTCAAAAGCAATGAATCCACTGTTTTCCATCATAACCATCACGTTCAACGCCGAGCAGGTGTTGCCGCCGACGCTCGAGAGTGTAAAGCGTCAATCGTTTACCAACTTTGAGCATCTTGTGGTCGACGGAGCGTCGACCGACGGCACGGTCAAGATTGCGGAGCGGAGCGGAATAAAGGGGATTAGCGTGGTGTCGGAGCCCGACCGGGGGCTTTACGACGCTATGAATAAGGGCATCCGCCGCGCCAAGGGTGAATATCTGATTTTCCTCAATGCCGGCGACGCTTTCCATGCGCCGTCGTCGCTGCAGGAGATTGCCGATGCCATAGAGCAAGGCGCACAGCCCGACATAGTTTACGGGCAGACGCAGATTGTCGACGCCGACCGCAATTTTGTGGCGATGCGCCATCTGACGGCGCCGGAGCATCTGACGTTCGACAGCTTCAAGCACGGCATGCTGGTGTGCCATCAGGCGTTTGTGGTGCGCCGCGCGCTGGCGGAGCCTTACGACCTGCGCTATCGGTTCTCCGCCGACTACGAATGGTGTCTGCGCTGCTTGAAAAAAGCGAAGCGCTGCGTCTATACAGGCACAACGCTTATCGATTATCTTGCTGATGGGCTGACCGACAAAAACCACAAGGCGTCGCTGCGCGAGCGCTACGACATCATGTGCCAATACTACGGCACGCTGCCCACCATCGTGCGCCACATCGGGTTCTTTGCCCGCAATCTGAAGCGCAAACTGTTGAAATAGCGGCTATTTCCTCACTTTCAGCCATCCCGTCGTGTCGCTTTCCACAACGCGGCGGTAATAGTTTTCGTTATATCCCGGCGACAATGGCGCCACGGGATAGCCGTCGGCTGTACGCTCAAACTTGCCGTCCTTTTCCTTCTTGATTCGGCCGTCGAGGTATTTCACGAGCAGATACTCGCCGAGTTTGCGGTAGCTGTCGGTTGCCGACATGGCGCAGCTGTCGCTGTAGGCGGTGAGCATCTCCACTGCCTTGGCTGGGTTTTCCTTGTATGCTTCGAGGGCGCGTGCCTCAATCTGTGGTGCGGCTGCCTCGTAACTGTCTTCTATGCGTTTCTGCACGGCGCGCACGTCGGGATACATCTGCGAATAGCGCGAATAAACTTGGTTGGCTACCCAGTTGTTGACCCAGAACGCCGAGGTCCACGAAAAGTTGTAGAAGTCGCCGTTGCCCTGACGGAAGCATTCAGGCACTTGCGTAAGGCAGCAATACATTGGGTTGTAGACCGACAGCGACGAGTCGTCGACGCCAAACCACAGCACGCCGCCCACGGCGTCGGGCAGCCACGAGCGCATCTGTGCCACGAGGGTGAAACCGGTCTGCTGTGTGGCTATCGGACGTTCGTGCATATATTCCACCGAATCCTGTGTCCACGTGAGCGGCGCATAGCGCACGGGCGAGTCCCAGTCGCCGGCACCCGGCTCCTTGCGCATGTCCATAGGAGTGCCGTCAAAATGGTCGCGCATCATTTCCTGAAGGTCTCTGACGCTGAGTTTCTTCGTCGGCTTCACGTAGAGCGGAAGCGCGTTGCCTTTCATCTCTGTCACCCACGGCAGATAGCGGTCCATACCGTCGGCAAAGCGGTTGAAGTAAGCCCACACGCGGCCGTCGCATCCGCGATACGCCAGATAGTCGCTGACGGCGTATGCTTGACAGAAGCTGAAGTCCTCGTCTTTGCCCTTGAACCAGCCTTTGCGGCGTGCATACTTGACTACGTCTTTGGAATAGAGGCAGTTTTGCTTGTCGCCAAACGGGATGCGGTGTATGCGCGACTGGTTGGCGTGGCCGCTGATGCAGTCGTCGGGGATGCGGATGGCTGCCCACACGGCGCCTTTCTCATCCATGCCTTTCGACACCATCTCGAGCACCCACACTTCGTTGGGGTCGGCTATCGAGAACGACTCTCCGCCGCTGTAGTAGCCGTAGCGCTCCACGAGCGACGTCATCACGCGGATTGCCTCGCGGGCGGTGCGCGCACGCTGCAGCGTGACGTAGATAAGCGAGCCGTAGTCCATTATGGCGGTGGTGTCTGCAAGTTCGGGGCGGCAATCGAATGTGGTCTCGGTTATTGCCAGCTGATGCTCGTTCATGTTGCCCACGGTGGCATACGTGCGCGCCAGCTGCTCTATCTGTCCGAGATATTTATGTGTGTCCCACTCCTTGATGTCGAGCATCTCGCCTTTCTTATGGTCGGCGGCGGGCTGACGGTAGAGCTCGCCATAGAGCACGTAGGCATCGGCGTTGTAGGTAATCATTGTCGAGCCGTCGGCTGTAGCGTTTTTTCCTGCTATCAGGCTTGTGCATGCAAATGCCGCCTGCACGCCCGCAAGCATCAAGGCGAGCGTTGAGATTAGTTTTTTATTCATTTATTGTTTGTTTGAAGTTACGGAAAGGATACGGTTGCCACTGCTGAACGAATGCACGTCGTAGCTGGTGCCGAACGCTTCGGCTTGATAGCGGCTTGCCTTGGCGCCGTCGGCAAGCGTATGGAGATCGAGACGGAGGTCACTGCTGAAGTCTACGCCCTCCTTGCCGGCACACTTGAAGATTGCCTCCTTGGCGGTCCATGCCACGGTGGCTTTCCAGGTCGACGTGCCGATGAAGCGTTGTTCTTCTGCCGAGAACACGCGGTCTTTCACGCGGTCTACGCGCTTGTCGACGATTTCCACATCAACACCGACGCGCTCCGACGCCGACCATGCGGCAACCACCCACCCACGGCAGTGCGACAGGCTGAAGCCCATATCCATGCGCGCGCCTGCCTTTTCAACATAAGGCGCGCCCGACGGCTCATGGCAGAGCATGGCGTCGTCGCCAAACAGCTCGTGGACAAGCAGACGGGTCACCATTATTTCCGTGCGGCGGTTCACCGACTTCACGCCGTCGACAAATCGGTGCATACCGAAATCGTCGCCGGCAGCTTCGACACTCATCATATCAGGAATCTCCACTTCGGCAATCTCGATATCGCCTACGGAGGTGCGGTGTACTCTCATTTACTCTTCTTTTGTTTCCGGTTTGTCTTGCAGTATCTTCACTTTCACTTTCTCTATGCGGTGGCGCTCCACTGCCATCACACGGAAGCGGCAGCGTCCGTATTCTATAAGTTCGTTTTCCTGTGGGAAATCGTGCTTTATGTTGAGCAGCAGTCCGGCGATGGTCTCGGCGTCTTCGTCTACGTCGGCAAACTCATCGTCGTCAAGCCCCGTGATGCGGTAGAAGTCGTTGAGCTGGGTCTTGCCCTCAAACTCATAGATGTCCTGCGACAGGCGTTTGTAGTTTTTCTCGTCGTCGTCATATTCGTCGTTGATCTCGCCAACAATCTCCTCAAGCACATCCTCAAGGGTGACAACGCCTTGCGTGCCACCATACTCGTCTACCACTATCGCCATGTGCATCTTTTTTTTCTGGAAATCCTCGAGAATGTCGTCAATCATGCGGCTCTCGGGCACGAAGAAGGCGTCGCGCAGCAGCGACTGCCATTTGAACGCGGCGTCTTTCTTGCCCACAAACGGCAGGAGGTCCTTGGCATAGACTATGCCTTTGATGTTGTCCTGATTGTCGACATAGACGGGCAGACGCGAATAGCCAGACTCGCGCACGGTGGCGAGAAGCTGGTCGAAGGTCATATCCCAGTCCACGCAGGTCATGTCAACGCGGGGCGTCATGACGTCGCTCACGGTCTTGCCGCCGAACTTCAGAATTTCCTCAAGCATGTTTTTATCTTTCTGTTCCTCCACATCGGTGATCTCAAGCGCGTGCGACAGGTCGTCGAGCGACAGACGCTCTTCTTTCTTGGTCACGACTCGGTTGACAATAACCGTGCTGCGTGTCATCAGCGACGTCAGCGGACGCAACATGTGCGACAGAGAGCCTACGCCGCCCACAGCAAAAACTGCCCATTTCAGGCGATGCTCGTTGCTGTAGAGCTTGGGGAGGATTTCGCCGAAGAGAAGCAGGATAAACGTGAGCAGCACTGACTGCAGCACAAAGTTGACCACGGGGCTGGCTATCACAAGAATCTGCGTAAGGGCATAGTTGAGCAGAAGCACTATCGACACATTGACAAAATTGTTGGAGATAAGGATTGTGGCGAGCAGACGCTCCGGCTCTTTAAGCAGGCGCGACACTGCCGCGCGCTTGTCTTCGTTCTCGATATCGTCGATGTCGCTTTGAGAAAGGGCGAAGAACGCTGTTTCTGAGCCCGACACGAAAGCCGAAACCATCAGAGCCACGCATGCCACTGCGAGAGCCACCATACTCCCTGCCGTAGGCACATTGAAGCCTATCCAGCTTGTGCCGCCATTCAGCGAGGCGGCAATAAAATTTAAAATACTCGGGTAAGGGTCTAAGTCCAAAATTATTATGCTTTTATTAATCTGTCTGCAAAGATAGTGCAAATCGAGCGCATAACAACAAGCTTGCTTGTATGTTTTGCCGAGATGCAGCCTATTTTATACAAAGATAGTGCAAGGTGAGCGAAAAACAAAATCAAGCGAGCTTGATTTTGTTTTTCCGAACCGCAGCATTAAAGTCCTTAAGGTCCTTAAAGACCTTACCCCCCTAATGACCTTAAAGCCCTTAATTCCCCTCAATCTCTTTTTTTCGGATCCAACAAGTTCCGCCTTTGCAGGCGCATACGCGCCATTCTTTCAGAGAATCCGCCCTCCTCAAGAAATTTCTCAGACAAAGCCTGCAATTGCTTAAAAAGCAAATAATCCGTCTGCATTATCAACACAATCACCATATTAGCGATTGTTTGCGGAGGTCGGGTTCTTGCCAAATTCATAAAAAATTCCGAATCATTATGTGTTTTTCCCAGCTCTCGCATCGCACTCATCTCCACCGAATCCATTTCCCATTGTCTATGACCATTTACACGCAAATAATCCTTATAATCTTCAAGCAACTCCATCAAACTCGCCTTAGCCACATTTATCAATCTGATTTCGCTCTTGCTTGATGTCGACGACGCTGCGCATCCCTCCACAATATTCTGTTTCCCGCTGCGGGCAGCCTGCACCATTTGATCAAAAGTTCTATCAGTACGCCTGATATAATTAGTGCAAAAATAAAAAGTCATGTCATAGATAGCCTGACTCTTCTGATATGAGAGAAGCTGCTTATAATTGCCGTTTTTAGGGATAAGTGTGTCCATCATTCTACTTTGTTACACAACAAAGATAGTGCAAATCGAGAGCAAAAACAACAAGCTTGCTTGTATGTTTTGCCGAGATGCAGCCTATTTTATTCAAAGATAGTGTAAATCGAGAGCAAAAACAACAAGCTTGCTTGTATGTTTTGCCGAGATGCTGCCTATTTTATTCAAAGATAGTGCAAATCGAGAGCAAAACAAAATCAAGCAAGCTTGATTTTGCCGTTTTTCCGAACCGCAGCATTAAGGTCGTTAAAGTCCTTAAAATCCTCTCCCCCTCAAAAAAAACAAAAGCGGGCGGAAACTGTCGCTTCCGCCCGCCTGTTCTGTCTTCAAAAAAGATTATTTCACGATAACTTTCTTAACAACATTGTCGGCACGCACGATGTAGAGACCTGCTGCCACGCGGGTGCGGGCGTCGGTGCTCACCAATGCGCCGGCTGCTGTGTAGACTGCCACGCTCTGTGCGCCGTCAACAACGATCTCGCCGTTTGCAGCTGCGATAACCACGCCTGCTGCATCAACACCTGCAACGCTTGATGTCTTTCCTGTTGCAGCCTTAACAGTCCAGTTGTCGCCTACTTTAGCAACTGTGAGGATTACTGACGCTACGTCGCCTTCTGCGATGAGAGTCAAGTCATTGCCAAGTCCTGGGTTACCTGTCAAAACTACAGCATCGCCATCCAAATCCAACGCAATTTTTCCAGCATAGTGGACTCCATTAATCACAATGCCAAATCCTTTTGACAACTCAGCCATATTTTCTTCTACCTCATAGGTATAAGTGCCGTTTGGATTGCTTACCATATCGGCTACCTTCCAACCATTAAACACACCACTAATCTGAACCTTGTCTGGTTTCTCGCCAACGATTTTCAGTTTCCAAGTGCCATTGTCATTCTTGACAGTAAGAGTGATTTTGTCATAGTCAGCTGCGTCGGTAATCTTCATATTTTTGCCATCATACAAGTTTTGGAAGCCCAATTCGTTGTTAAGCGCGGCGTTCACGAATGCTTTATTGCTGAGCCAAGCGTTTGGTTCTACTATGTTTATTTTGAACTCGTCTGCCAATTTCGCAGTCTCAGTCTCCTCATAGACATATTCTTTTGTTTCTGCATTATAGGCAAAAGTAACTGGCGCATTCCAAGTGCCATAAGCATTACCGCGCAACTGAACAGTATAAGTTTCTACTGGTTCCGGAGTCACAGCACCTGGTGCGCCTTCTGTCTTTGTATAACTCCAATTTTCACCATCCCACTCATTATTCAACACGAAAGTACAGTCGCCTGTCATGCCTTTAATATCTTTTGTTTGCTTAGTTCCACTGCTTTGGTTATTATTAAAAAGGATGTTATACGATCCATCTGTATTGACGGTATATACAAAATAATCTGCGCCTCCGATTGTTTCTTTTTCTGTCAACTTATCGCCAGGCCACTCTTTATTTGTGCAGAAATTATTTTTGCCTTCCCATACCCAAACTGCAAGATTGCTTTCTGCAGTCACTCGGCCTTCTCCAATTTTCAAATACACCTTTGCTGCCTGTGCAGAAAAGATTGCCATCAAAGCAAACAACAACGTAAAAGTAAGTTTTTTCATAATAGTAAAATTTTAATTTTTTCGATATGTATATTACCAAACTATGGTGCGCATTTCCCACACGCACCATAGTATTTTTGTAAATTTATCTTCTGTTATTTCACGATAACTTTCTTAACAACATTGTCGGCACGCACGATGTAGAGACCTGCTGCCACGCGGGTGCGGGCATCGGTGCTTACCAATGCGCCGGCTGCTGTGTAGACTGCTACGCTTTGTGCGCCGTCAACAACAATTTCTCCGTTTGCTGCGTTTACAGCCACGCCTGCTGCGTCAACACCTGCCACGCTGCCTTCTGTTGCAACGAGCTTAAACGCGCCTGTGTTGATGTTGAATGTCACCTTGTAAGTGCCGGGAGCTGTTGTGCAGCATTTTTCCAATCCCTTTGTGAATGTGCCTTCGAGAGTGCTGACTGTTGTTTCTTCAGCAAAGCCCCAAGTGCCTTTGCCACCGAGACCTTCAAAGATACGCCAGTAGCTCAACTCGCTCTCTTCGGCTGCAGGGAAAGTTATCACTCCGCTGAACTCGCCGGCTGTCTCTGTTGCAGTGAGCTTGCCGCTTGGGTCAGTAAAGTCCCAACCGTTGTTGTTACCCATCACGTAAACCTCTGTCACTTCGCCTGCTTCGCCCTCTGTGCCTTCAAGGAGGAGAGATGCGTTGCCTTCACCGTCGATAGTAAGAGTGATTGTTTTGCAATTGTAAGTTGCGTCGCCAAGGTCGATGTTTGCACTTGCCCCACCCGGAACGAGTGAGTAAGACATACCGAGTTGTGGCACTGCTCCCGAGATACCGCCATAGTTGCAGGCATCGCTCCAATTAGCGTCTGCCACCTTGAACTGTCCGAAAAGTTCTTTATCTGCAAGCGTATAAACGCCTTCCTTTTCAGTTGTCTGGAATTCCCATGCTGGATCTGCAGTCCAGTTTGTCACACCACCGCGAATAAAGATTCCTGATCCTGCGGCGTTACCAACCAATGCGCAGAGTGCGCACATCAAAAAAAGAGTAATTTTTTTATTCATAGGTTCTAAATTTTAATTAGTGAATCATTAACGCCGCAAAGATACACCTTATTTTCACAAAGTGGTCAACAAAAAGATATGTTCTTCAACATATTTTGGACATAATTACAATTCTAACATCATCAACGCTCTAAGAACCGCCTCCACCAGCAACCGCCCCGACCCGCCGACCGCGGCACCGCCACGCATCACACTGCATCCCCACGAAGAAGACAACGCGCCTTTTCGCACCGGCGGTGCGACACTCTTCGTAACCCCATCCGCACGACGCGGCAGCGGAGGGCGCATGGGGTACAGACGCCCCCCCCCTTTCCATATGCGCTTCGAAGATGCGCTACTGCGCCAGCGACAAGGCAGCCGACCGCGCGAGCGGTCACGCTTTCAGTTAACCCCCGACCGCATCGGAGGCACACGCACCGACGCACATGCGCCGCGGAGCGCCGCCGCTGAAAGAAGCATAGCGAAGCGTCGAGGAAAAAGAAAGGATGCTCCGCCGCAAGGCGAGGCATCCCTTCTCTAACAATAAATTATCCTGGTAGATTAGTCTTTTAACTTCATCTTCAGATATTCACGGTTCATACGTGCAATGTTGCTCAACGAAATGTTTTTCGGACACTGAGCGGCGCAAGCGCCTGTGTTGGTACAGTTACCGAAACCGAGCTCGTCCATCTTGCTCACCATAGCGCGGACGCGGCGTGCTGCCTCGACCTTGCCTTGTGGGAGAAGTGCGAACTGGCTGACCTTCGCTGAAACAAACAGCATAGCCGAACCGTTCTTGCAGGCTGCCACGCAGGCACCGCAACCGATGCAGGTAGCTGAGTCCATTGCCTCGTCGGCTGCCTCCTTTGAGATAGGTATTGCGTTGGCATCGCCGGCTCCGCCCGTATTGAACGATACGTAGCCACCAGCCTGCTGGATTTTGTCGTAAGCCGAGCGGTCTACCATCAAGTCACGGATTACGGGGAATGCGTGCGAGCGCCATGGCTCGATAGTGATAGTGTCGCCGTCGTTAAACTTACGCATGTGCAACTGGCAAGTAGTGATGCTGCCAACAGGTCCGTGAGGATTACCGTTGATGTAGAGTGAGCACATACCGCAGATTCCCTCGCGGCAGTCGTTGTCGAACACTACTGGCTCCTCGCCCTTCTCCACGAGCTGCTCGTTGAGCATGTCGAGCATCTCAAGGAAACTGATGTTGGTCGGCACATTGTCAAGTGAATAATCGACGAATTGACCCGGCTCTTTAGGACCGCGTTGACGCCAGATTTTTAACTTTATGTTGATTGTCTGTTCCATAATTAGCTAAAATATTAATGCCTAAAGGCGGGTTGTTATGACTTATAGTTACGTGTTTGAACCTTGATTGCCTCATAGTTGAGCGGCTCTTTCAGCAAGATTGGCTTTTCGCCCTCGCCAGCATACTTCCAGCAGCTTACATACATATACTGGTCGTCGCGGCGCTGTGCCTCGCCATCCTCTGTCTGATACTCCTCGCGGAAGTGTGCGCCGCACGACTCGTTGCGGTGGAGCGCGTCGATTGCCATAAGGCGGCCGATAGTGAAGAAGTCCTCAAGACGGAGTGCCTTTTCAAGCTCTACGTTGAGTGTGTCTGCCTCGCCTGGTACAAACAAGTTGGTGTCGAATTCTTTCTTCAAGTTGTCGATTTGCTCGATTGCCTTGATCAAGCCTTCTGCCGTACGTCCCATACCTACAAGGTTCCACATAATCAAGCCGAGTTCCTTGTGGATTGAGTCGGCTGAACGTTTGCCCTTGATGTTCATCAATCGCTCGATGCGTGCGCGAACCTTTTTCTCTGCCTCAACAAACTCAGGGGCGTCGGCTCCCGGGTGTTTAACCTTAATCTGGTCAGAGAGATAGTTCTGCATTGTGTAAGGCAATACGAAATAACCGTCGGCCAAGCCCTGCATCAACGCAGAAGCTCCGAGGCGGTTACCGCCGTGGTCGGAGAAGTTTGCCTCACCGATTGCAAACAAGCCCTTGACTGATGTCTGGAGCTCGTAGTCTACCCAGATACCGCCCATTGTGTAGTGCGATGCCGGGAAGATCATCATCGGTGTCTTGTATGGGTTGTCGTCGGTAATCATCTCATACATCTGGAACAAGTTGCCATAGCGAGCTGCGATGACATCCTCGCCCAAACGGTTGATTGCGTCGGAGAAGTCCAAGTAAACGGCATTGCCTGTTCCTACGCCGTAGCCTGCGTCGCAACGCTCTTTGGCTGCACGGCTGGCGATGTCGCGAGGACAAAGGTTACCGAATGCCGGATAGCGGCGCTCCAAGTAGTAGTCGCGGTCTTCTTCCTTGATTTCTGTCGGTTTGAGCTTGCCGGCGCGGATTGCCTCGGCATCTTCTTTCTTCTTCGGAACCCAGATGCGGCCGTCGTTACGCAACGACTCTGACATAAGGGTAAGCTTCGACTGGTTCTCGCCATGCTTTGGAATACATGTCGGGTGAATCTGCGTGAAGCAGAGGTTTGACAGGTATGCACCGTGCTTGTAGCACTGCACTGCAACAGAACCGTTGCAACCCATAGCGTTGGTCGACAGGAAGAACACGCGGCCGTAACCGCCTGTCGCAACCACAACTGCGTGTGCGGCGTAGCGCTCAATCTCTCCGGTGATAAGGTTGCGCACGATGATACCGCGTGCGCGGCCGTCTACAACTACCAAGTCGAGCATCTCGCGGCGTACGTAGCTCTTCACTGTGCCCTTGTTGATCTGACGGTTCAATGAAGAATATGCGCCGAGAAGGAGCTGCTGGCCTGTCTGTCCTTTAGCGTAGAACGTACGTGACACCTGGGCGCCACCGAAAGAACGGTTGGCGAGCAAGCCTCCGTATTCACGTGCGAATGGCACGCCCTGCGCAACGCACTGGTCGATGATGTTGTTTGACACTTCTGCCAAGCGGTATACGTTGGCCTCGCGTGAGCGGAAGTCTCCACCCTTGACTGTGTCGTAGAACAAACGGTAAACGGAGTCACCGTCGTTCTGATAGTTTTTCGCTGCGTTGATACCACCCTGCGCGGCGATTGAGTGCGCGCGGCGTGGAGAGTCCTGGATACAGAAGTTCAACACGTTGAAGCCCATTTCGCCGAGTGTCGACGCTGCCGACGCTCCTGCAAGGCCTGTTCCTACAACGATGATGTCGAGGTGACGCTTGTTGGCTGGGTTCACGAGTTTCTGATGTGCCTTGAAGTTTGTCCACTTCTCAGCAACTGGTCCTTCAGGAATTTTAGAGTCAACTTTCTCGTCCGAATAAACGGCGTATTGGCTCATTATGCTTGTGCTATCAATAATTTTTTCTGACATGTCTCAATTAGTTTGAAGTGAATTAAAGAGCAAACTGAACTGTGAATACTACGGCCTGAATCAAGAACAATCCGATTACGATTGTTGCCCACCAGTTGCCAAGTGTTTTGAAACGTGGAATCCAAACGTTGTTGGTTGTGCCGAGCGACTGGAACGCGCTCCAGAAGCCGTGAGTCATGTGGAACCAAAGTGCCACAAGTCCGATGACGTAAACTGGCAATGTCCACATCTGGCCGAAAGCGTTCTTGATGTGGTGCATACCGTCGGCTGCCAAAAGAACTGCGCTGCCGTCACCACAGCTTGCGCCCAACTGATGGCATACCTCTACAAACTGCATCTTTGCCCAGAATTGAGCGAAGTGCACAATCATGAAGGCTACGATTACGATACCGAGCACGAGCATGTTCTGCGACGCCCACTCTACGCTTGCTGGCTTTGTTGTTACCGCGTAGAGGTCGTTGCCGCGCGCCTTGCGGTTCTGCATCGTAAGCCAGAATGCATAAATAATGTGTACAATGAAGCCGGCGGCAAGAATCGCTGTAGCGACCAATGCGTACCAATTAGCACCCAAGAACTCGCAGACCATGTTGTATGCGTCCGGAGATATCAGGGCTACTGTGTTCATTAATACGTGAAAGGTTACAAATAGGAGCAGGAAAAGACCGGTTACCGACATAACCACTTTTCTTCCTAAGGATGAATTTGTTAACCACATAGTAGTTCTGAAAATTTAGTTATTAATTAAGTTTATAGTTTTAATTCAAAATGCACGGGACATAGTTCCCCGTGCAAAGTTACCTTTTATTAACCGAATATGGAAATTATTCTATAATTTTTTTACGCCTCTCACTTTTGCCGCTTTGCGGTCGCGCTCGCGGCGGAAACTGTCGAAGGTTTCAAAGATGTCGCCGAGGGCGATGGTGGAGTTGCTGACTTGACTTTCGTAGAGCTGGGCGCCGGTGGTGCCGGCGGATGCCTGCCCTTGAAGGGCGCCGCTGACACCGCTTATCTGCTCAAACAAGCGCATCTGAAGATTGACCATCTCGTAGGCGCCTATGTTGGTGGCGTTGCCGCTCACTTGCTCCGGACGGTCGTTGCCGCCGCGGGGATGGTAAGGGACTATGCCGTTGGGCTTCGACCAAGCATAGCGAAGGTCGTTCCATGTGAAGCCTTCGGGAAGGATATTGTCGGGATAGAGGAGCACGCCTTTCGCGCTGGCGCCCATCACGTGGTCTACAAGGGTGACGAGGCGGTTGACGTATTTCTGCTGGTCGATCACGTCCTCAACCATCGAATGCACCTCGCCGTCGGTCAGCGGATAGAGCTTCAACGCGAAGGGGTGGCTGCCGTGGCCGTAGGGACTGTCGTACTGGCTGAGGACGGCGCCGTCGGGGCTGAGCCAATAGCATCGCCAAACGTGGCGCAGTTCCCAGCGGCGGTCGATGTCGGGGTCGTGGACAGGCTCTTCGGGTGTGCCGGGCTGGAAAAACCATTCGCCGGTGCGCCGGTTGTGGCAGTCGTAGCCCTCCCGGCTCTCGCGCCGCCACAGCTCGACCACGCGCACTCGCCCGGGTTTGCCGCTGCGGAAGAAGTCGGCGGTGCCTGAATCTACGGCGTCGGGCTGTGTCTGATAGTGGCGGCAGATGTCGAGGGCGCGGGTGCGGCTGCCGTCGCTGAGCCGCTCAACAAGAGTGGCAAGCGGCATGTCGTGCAGCTGACCGACAAGGTCGAAGTCGCGGCAGCGGGGGTCGTCGCCGCCGCGGAACAGCATCTGCGACGGCGACACGTTGCTGAGCGCAACCCGTCCTTCCTCGCCGAAGTCAATGCGCTGGAAGCAGCACCCGGAGATGAGAAATTCTTCCATCAGACGGCTGTCGAGCTCGCCCACAAGGTTGCCGTGCAAAGGCTCCGCAGGTGCGGGTTCGGCGGCGAGACGGCTGCGGAACCGCCCCACCACGCTCTTGACCAGCTGGCGGATAAGGTTGTTGGTCAGCGGATCTTTGCCGTTGTCGCGCAGATGCTGCCACTCGCTGACGCGCCGACCGTGCTCGTCGGTCATCATGTCGCACCACTGGTTGCCATAGGTGAAATTCTTGTTGCGCTCGCGTTTTTCTCTCAGCGGACGCATCCGCTCCCATGCCCTGTGTGCTTCGGCAAGCAGGTGCATGGCTTGGCTTGTATTCTCTGTGTTTTCCATAGTTTTCTTTTTTTGGCAAAAATACACCTACAACAATACAATCTGTCGCAAAAAAGAGACAAAAAAACAAACTTTTTTCATCGTCTTATTGTTGTCTACATATAAAAAAATGAGAAATCTTTTTTTATTTGAAAAAAAATAAGGCTTTATCAAAAAACAAACGTATATTTGCAGAAAGAATATACAAATTCAAAATCATCAATAACTATGAACAAAAAAATCAGTTTGTATGTATTGGTCGGTGCTGTTGCATTGACTGGATGTAACAAGAAAATGCAGGACTTCGCTGCCGAGCATTTCACCACCAACCCTAACCCACTCGAAGTTGTGGGCGACAACGTTCCTGGCACAGTAACTGCCAATGTCCCTCAAAAGTTCTTCAAAAAGAACGCAGAGGTTACCGTAACTCCTTACCTTTCTTATGGTATGGACAACAAGGCCACTTCTCAGTCTTACACTTTCCAGGGCGAGAAGGTTAAGGGCAACAATCCTGTTATCAACTACAAAGAAGGCGGTACAGTGACAATCCCTGTAAACTTTGTCTACACTCCGGAGATGATGAAGAGCGACCTCTACCTTGACTTCAACGTGGTTCAAGGCAAGAAAGTCTACACTCTCCCTGCTGTGAAAGTTGGTGAAGGCGTTGTAGCCACTTCTACTTTGGCTGACGCTACTACTGTCACTCCTTCTGCTGCTGCCGACAAATATCAGCGCGTAATCAACGAAATCTGCGACGCTAACCTTATGTTCCTTATCAACCAGGCCAACGTTCGCGCTTCTGAGTTGAAGAAAGGCACAAGCGTTTCTAACTTCAACGAAACTGTTGCCGAGGCTTCTAAGGCTGACAACAAAGAAATTGAAGGTATCCACGTTTCTTCTTTCGCTTCTCCTGAAGGTGGTGTGAAATTCAACGCCAAGCTGTCTGAAAAACGTGAGCACTCTACTGTTAACTACTTGAACAAGAACCTCAAGAAAGAAAAAGTTGACAACTACGGCGACATCACGTCTGAGTTCACTGCTCAGGACTGGGACGGCTTCCAGAAACTCGTTTCCGAGAGCAACATCCAGGATAAAGACCTTATTCTCAGCGTTCTCTCTATGTACAGCGACCCTGAACAGCGTGAGAAAGAAATCCGCAACCTCTCTTCTGTATTCGATCAGTTGGCTAAGGAAATCCTTCCGCAACTCCGCTACTCTCGCATCTCTGCTTCGATCAACACTATCGGTCGCAGCGACGAGGAAATTGCAGCTCAGTACAAAGAAGATCCTACTCAACTCTCTATCGACGAGCTCCTTTACGCTGCCACTAAGACTGACAACGTTAACGAGAAAGAGGACATCTACAAAACTGCCGTTAAGCAATATCCTAATGACTACCGCGCTTACAACAACCTCGGTATGGCTCAGTATGTAAAGGGCAACTACAACGATGCTAAGGCTAACTTCGAGAAGGCTGCTTCTCTCAACCCTAACAGCGACGAGGCTAAGATGAACCTTGGTCTTATCAAGATGATGAACAAGGACTACAACGGTGCTCGCGAAGCTTTCGGTAGCGCTGCTAACGCTGAAGGCATCAACGAGGCTATGGGTGTTTACTACCTCCGCCAGGGTGACTACCAGACTGCTGCCAAAGCTTTCGGCGACAGCAAGTCGAACAACGCGGCTCTCGCTCAAATCCTCAACAAGGACTACAGCGCCGCTCAAAGCACTCTCGAGGCTGTAAAGGCTCCTAACGCTACTACTTACTATATGATGGCTGTCGTTGCTGCCCGCACTAACAACGAACAGGCTGTATACGCAAACCTCCGCAAGGCTGCAGCTCTTGATGCTTCTATCAAGGACCGCGCTGCCATCGACAAAGAGTTTGCAAACTACAACGTAGCAAACCTCTAATCTGAGCGTTACAACAATTTATAGAAAAGGCGGCTGTCATGACAGCCGCCTTTTTGCTTTTCATCATCACCACATCCTGACATTATGAACCGAATCAAAACCTTTCTGCTCCTAATGATTGCCGCGGCTATCCACTGCAATGCCGCAAATTATCTGCGCGTGAACCAAATCGGATACCTTGTCGACGACGTGAAAGTTGCCGTGATTATGATGGAACACGGCGACGCCCCGACCTCGTTCTGCGTGGTCAACGCCGACTCCGGAATGAAGACTGTGATGCACTCGGTGAAACCTACGGGCGAGTTTGCTGGCTTCGCTCAGACGGCACGGCTCGACTTCTCTAAAGTAAAGACTCCTGGCACATACTACATTACTGCAGCAGGGGCGAAATCCTCATCTTTCCGCATTTCCGACGACGCCTATGCCGGCGCACAGGAGGTGCCGCTGAACTATATGCGGCAGCAACGCTGCGGATGGAATCCGCTGATGCGCGACTCCTGCCACCGATACGACGGACGCCTGCAGCTGTGCGGCGACCGCGACGGTGAACACGTTGACGTGCGCGGTGGATGGCACGACGCAAGCGACTATCTGCAATATCTCACCACTTCTGCCAACGCTGTCTACCAAATGCTGTTTGCCTACTCGCAGAATCCGTCGGTGTGGGCGGACAACTTCCAAGCCGACGGCACTGAGGGCGCAAACGGAATCCCCGACATACTCGACGAGGCTCGCTGGGGTCTGGAATGGATGCTGAAAATGAATCCTGACGACAACACGTTCCTAAACCAGATTGCCGACGACCGCGACCACCGCTCGCCGGGACTGCCCAACGAGCAGATGGCCGACTATGGATGGGGTGCGGGGAAAGACCGACCTGTATACCCGTGCATCGGTAGCCCGGCGGGATTGAGAGAATACAAGAACCGCAGCCGCGGACTGGCTTCTTCGGTGGCGAAATTCAGCTCGTCGTTCGCTCTCGGCGCAAAGGTGTTTGAAACGCTCGACCCTGCTTTTGCCTCTACGCTGCTTAGAAAGTCTGGCGTGGCTTACGATGTGGCGAAGGCAAACCCGGGCAACTGCCAGACGGTATGCACCGTGTCGCCTTATTTCTATGAGGAGGACAACTGGACCGACGACCTTGAGCTGGCGGCGGCGACAATAGCGGCTTGCTCTGGCTCGGAAAAGATGATGACGGAGGCGGTTGATTGGGAACGCCAGGAACCCGTGACTCCGTGGATGGGTGCCGACAGCGCCCGACACTATCAATGGTATCCGTTTGTCAACATCGGACACGCATTGGTTGCAATGCACGGCAACGAGCGACAGCGCGCCGAGGCACTGCGCAACATGCGCTGCGGCTTGCAGCGCGTGGCTGACAGAGCCGCCGACGTAAATCCTGCATTCTTGCACGGCATCCCTTTCATCTGGTGCAGCAACAACCTTACAGTGGCATTTGTGACGCAGGCGATGCTCTACCGCAAGCTGTCGGGCGACTGCCAGTTCCAAGAAATCGAGACAGCCATGCGCGACTGGCTCTTCGGTGTGAATCCGTGGGGTAAATGCATGGTCGTGGGGCTGCCCGAGAATGGCGACTATCCGCGCGACCCGCATTCAATGATAAGTCACGGACACGACTATAAAATCACCGGCGGACTTGTCGACGGTCCTGTCTACACTGCCATCTTCAAGTCGTTGCGCGGCGTGGTGCTGAGCCACGACGACGGATATGCCAAGTTTCAAGGCGGCGCGGCGGTCTATCACGACGACTATTGCGACTACAGCACCAACGAGCCTACGATGGACGGAACGGCCTCAATGACGTGGTTCCTCGGAGAGCTGGCGAAAGCCGCCCGCAGATAATCCTTCCGCGGCACTCTTACAAAGGCGTGCATCAATCAGCATATCATTCCTTCATCAACTTATCATATAATGGCCATATCGCCCATTATATGATAAGTTGATTTTATTTGGAAGCTACCCCCTCATATAAAATAATCTGAATTCACTGCTCGCCGACACTTATTGCAACTTGTCTGCCGCCGGTTACTTGCCTTGAATAAAAGTTATTGCGTCTCCACCTATATCGCATGAAAAGCATTTCCAATGATTATTTCTAAAGCCAAGACTTGCAATGCGGTCATTATGCTTAAAACAATGAGCCATATGTTTTTTGACATCAAGTCCAAAACGTTTGGCAGCATCTTCACAGTTAATTTCGTGAAGTTGTCTAATTATTTCATCCGGTATTCTCATTTTGATATTTATTCAAATTTTTAGACACTTTTCGACTGAGCTCAGGGTGACAGATAGTCTGTCAACTCAATGAATGCACAAATTCATCCCGATTGAAGTATAAACTAAACTATTATGAGGGTTATTACTTGTTCGGTGTAACTTTTTACTGATGATTCTAATCTTTTAGCCATTCGAAAATATCGAATAACTGAAATGCAACAATATTGTATGTGAGCATTTTAGTCATTTCTTAGTTGTTTTTGTGCGTAATGCTCTTCTATCATTTTATTGACTTCTTCCATTGATATTTCTCCCTCTATATGTTTACGTGACATTTCAATAAGGAAGCCTGAAACCGTGAGATTATCAACAGCCTGTAAACCAATAGATGTTCGCCAAAGTTTGGCACGTTCACGTTTATCTACGTTTTCATCATTTAAGTATTCGTCAAATATATGCATGATCTTATTTGTTCTTTTTGAGTTTTATGCCCGAAATTGAGCTACGTATGATACAAAAGAACAAAAACAATCCCGTTTATCGAATATAATTCACTATATTTGCACTATAAAATCATATTAAAGAATGAAACTGAATAGAATAAAGGCTGTCTTGTCCGAAAAAGGTATTTCTCAAACGTGGTTAGCTAAACAGCTAGATAAGAGTTTCA